>Ga0335079_10000856_pt1 | contig 34559 bp, 28 predicted proteins | sample Lox_Sample_33_FD_206719 | JGI IMG/M metagenome (GOLD analysis project Ga0335079, IMG submission 206719) | Soil microbial communities from Loxahatchee National Wildlife Refuge, Florida, United States - Lox_Sample_3.3 | ecosystem: Environmental > Terrestrial > Soil > Wetlands | place: USA...
CGCCGAGCGCCGCAGTGACACTGCTTTTGCGCTAGGCTGGCGTCTTCTCCACCACTTCCTTCACGTACGCCGTAAACTGGCGCACGTCGTCTTCCGTTGTGTCGAACGAGCACATCCACCGCACCACGCCCTCTTCTTCGTTCCAAATATAAAAGAAATACCGCTCCTGAATTTTCGCAATGGCCTCCCGTGGAATCTGGGCAAACACTCCATTCGCCTCCACCGGATACACGATTCTCACGCGCGGAACTTTCCTTACCTCATGTTCCAACAGGCGCGCCATCCGGTTCGCGTGCTCCGCGTTCCTCTTCCACAGGTCATTCGTCAGCAATGCTTCCATCTGCACCGCCATGAATCGCATTTTCGAGGCCAGCTGCATGCCTTGCTTGCGGACAAACAAAAAGTCCTGCGACAGTTCCGGACGAAAGAACACCACCGCCTCCACTCCCATTAGGCCGTTTTTTGTGCCGCCGAACGAAAGCACATCCACGCCAAGGTCTCGTGTTGCCTGACGAAGCGTCAGTCCTTGGGCCGCCACCGCATTCGAAATCCGCGCGCCGTCCATGTGCAGATACATCTTTCGATCGTGCGCAAACCGCGCCAAAGCCTCGATCTCCGCAACTTTATACACGGTACCCATCTCTGTCGATTGAGTGATCGAAATCACTCGCGGCTGCACATGATGCTGGTCTCCAGTCCCGTGATAAGCTGTCGCCGCCGCGGCAACCGTCAGTTTCCCGTCCGGCGCAGGCAACGGAATCAGCTTGCACCCCGTAAATTTTTCCGGCGCCCCGCATTCGTCCGTATAGATATGAGATAGTTCCGGGCACAGCACGGCGTGATAAGGTTGCGTGAGCGCTTGCAGGCTCAGCACATTCGCGGCCGTCCCGTTAAACACAAAAAAAACGGTGATCTCGGGCCCAAAGTGTTCGCGAAATCTTGCGCGAGCAGATTCCGTGAACCTGTCATCTCCGTATCCGACCACATGCCCTTCGTTTGCGCGCTGGATCGCCTCCAGCACCTCCGGATGGACTCCTGCGTTATTGTCGCTGGCAAAACTCCGAGTCGGTTTCATAACGAGACAAATTTAGCAGACCTTCCTACGGCACGCCTTCTATTCATTCGCCCGCTCTCGGGCCATTCAAAATTCTTCGCAGCCTGTGCCCTCCTGCAGGAATCAATTAGGTGATCTAATATTGAGGGCCGGTTGTGTATAAACCCAATCTGGCCCAGGGTGCAGATTGAAACGTGACGCAAATCAAAACGGAGAATACTCGGCCTTGCGATTGAACGACCTGGCTGCAAGTCACAACATGTTTCGATTCTTCTCAAAAGCGTCCTTGCTAACACTCCCCTGCGCGCTTTTTTGCGTGCTCTTGCTCACGACCTGCGGCAATGATAAGTCCGCCAAAATCGCGGGCGGACCGAGCGCGATGCCCGTGAAGGTCCACACGGCAACGCTCGAAAAAGTGAATGATGCCACCGAATACGTTGCGACCTTGAAGTCGCGCGATTCGGCGGTCGTGATGCCGCAGGTCGAGGGCATCATCACGCATATTTTCGTTCATTCCGGAGACCGCGTCGCCGGTGGCGCGCCTCTCATGCAGATTGATCCGTCCAAGCAGCAGGCTACCGTCAAGAGTCAGGAAGACGCTCGCACGGCTCAACTCGCGCAACTTACCTGGGCGCAGCAGAATTACGATCGCGTCAATGGCCTCGCCAGCGCCGGCGTCGTTAGCAAGCAGGATCTCGATCAGGCACGCGCCACGCTCGACGCGGCCCAGGCCCAGCTTCATTCGCTCGACGCTCAGCTCAACGAGCAGGAGGTTCAGTTGCACTACTATCAGGTGGTCGCTCCTCGCGCCGGCATTGTGGGAGACGTCCCCGTCCGCGTCGGCGACCGCGTCATTACCTCCACTCAGCTCACGACCGTCGATCGCCCCGGCAGTCTCGAGGCTTACGTGTACGTTCCCATCGAAAAGTCGACCCAGCTTAAGATGAACCTCCCGGTCGAAATCGTCGATGGGTCCGGAAATCTGCTGGCATCCAGCCGCATTACCTTCATCTCGCCACAAGTCGACAATGCGACCCAGACCGTTCTCGTAAAGGCGCAGATCTCGAATTCAAACGACTCTCTGCGCACCGCGCAATTCATTCGCGCCCGTATCGTTTGGGGTACCCTCCAGAAACCGGTCGTTCCCGTCGTCGCTGTTTCGCGTATTGGTGGTGTCTACTTCGCTTTCGTTGCCGAGTCCGACCAAAAGGGTGGATATGTGGTTCATCAGAAGCCGCTCGAGATCGGTCAGATCATTGCCAACGATTATGTTGTGCTCGGCGGTATCAAGCCGGGGGACAAAGTCGTTGTTTCGGGCACGCAGTTTCTCGTCGACGGCGTACCGGTGACTCCGCAGGAAACCACCAGTTGATTTTCACCGACATTCGCAAGAATAAGCGCTGGCAAAGGAACACTGAGCCGCCAGCTGTCTGGAATCTGAGAACTGACTGCTGAGAACTAGCACCTAAGAAGTGTTCTTCTATGGTTGATTTTTTTATTCATCGCCCGGTCTTCTCTACCGTCTGTGCCCTGCTCATCATTTTGGCGGGAGCTGCGTGCATTCCCACGTTACCCATTGCTCAATTCCCCGACCTGGCGCCCCCACAGGTCGGCGTCACCGCCATCTACACGGGAGCCAGTTCGCAAACGGTTGAGTCTGCCGTCACCACTCCGCTTGAGCAGCAGATCAATGGCGCTGAGGGCATGAAGTACATCACCTCCTCCAGTACCAACGATGGCGTCAGCACCATCACTGCGACGTTTGACATCACGCGCAATCCCGATCTCGCTACCGTCGACATCGAAAACCGCGTCAACACCGCTTCCGGACGCCTTCCAGCCGCCGTCAAGCAAATCGGAATCACGGTCGCCAAGACATCGCAGAACTTCGTGTTCGGCGGCGCGGTCTTTTCCCCCGATGGCCGCTATTCCACGCTCTTCATCAGCAATTATCTCGATGTTTATGTCCGTGACACTCTGAAGCGGGTCCCCGGTGTCGCCGACGTGATCATTTTCGGTGAGCGTAAGTACTCCATGCGCCTCTGGCTCGATCCTGTCCGCATGGCGGGCCGTTCACTAACCGCCGACGATGTCGTCAACGCACTTCAGGAGCAAAACGTTGAAATTTCCGCTGGGCAACTCGGCGCCCAGCCTTCCATCCCTGGCCAACAGTTTCAGATCAGCGTTCGCGCTGTCGGCCGCCTTTCCGAACCCTCTCAGTTCGAAGACATCATCCTCAAGAGCAATGCGGACGGCACGCTTGTGCGCTTGCGAGACGTGGGCCGAGCCGAACTTGGCGCCGAAGACTACTCCAATGACCTCGATTACAACGGGCGCGAGGCCGTTGGCATTGCCGTCACCCAGCTCTCGACCGCCAACGCCCTCGACGTCCACCAACGTTGCGTCGCCGAACTCGATCGCCTTTCCAAGCGCTTCCCTCCCGGCATGAAGTATGAAATCGCTTTCGACACCACCGATGCTGTGAGCGAATCCATCCACGACGTCATCTTTACCGTCGGCTCGGCCATCCTCCTCGTCATCCTCGTCATCTTTACTTTTCTAGGCGATTGGCGCACCACGATCATTCACTTCATCGCTACTCCGGTCGCGCTCATTGGGACATTTACCTTCGTCAAGATTCTCGGCTTCTCCATCAATACGCTCACGCTTTTTGGCATCACCCTGGCCACCGGACTGGTCGTCGATGACGTCATCGTCGTCATTGAAAACATTGAGCGCCATCTGCAGGAAGGCGAGCCCAGCGCGCTGAAGGCCGCCTCGGATGCCATGCGCGAAGTTACCGGCGCCGTCATCGCCACTTCTCTCGTGCTCGTCGCGGTCTTTGTCCCAGTCGCTTTTTTCCCCGGAACCACCGGAATCCTCTTTCGCCAGTTCGCGCTCACCATCGCCTTCTCCATCGCTATCTCCGCCTTCAACGCGCTCACGCTCTCACCGGCGCTCGCCGCGCTTCTTCTGGGCCGTCTCCATGGCGAAAAGAACTGGTTTTCCAAACGCGTCGACCGCATTCTGGAGGTGATCACCAACTCCTACGTCCACGCCCTCCGCATCTTTCTCCGCTTCGAAGTCGTCGCCCTCATCCTCTTCTTCATCGGGCTCGGCCTCGCCTTCGTTGTCTTCCGCCATGTGCCGCAAGCCTTCGTCCCCTCCGAAGATCAGGGTTATCTCATTGTCGCCATCCAGTCGCCCACGGGCGCTTCGCTCGAATACACGCGCGATATCGGCCGCCAGGTCTCTGCCATCACCAGGAATATCCCCGAAATCCGGGGCACATTCTCCGTCGCCGGATTCAGCTTCGGAGGCGCAACTCCCAACGCCGGCCTCGTCTTTCTTCCGCTGCGTCCCTATGGGCAGCGTCAAGGCAAGGAGCACAGCGCTTCCGCCATCCTCAACCGCCTGCGCGGCCCGCTGTTCGGAATTTCTGGCGCCATCGTCATTCCCTTCGAACCACCCGCCGTCCAGGGTCTCGGACAGTTCGGCGGCTTCCAGTACGAGCTCCTCGATCAGGGAGCCCATACGCTTCAGGATCTCGACAAAGTTACCCACGACCTGATCCGCGCCGCCGGCGGGCGTTCGCAGAAAGACATCACCGGCCTTTTCTCCACCTATACCGCAAACGATCCCCAGTTTGTGGTGACTATCGATCGCGAAAAAGCCAAGAGCCTGCACATACCGCTTAGCCAGATTACCGACACGCTCGGCGTCTACATGGGTTCGTCCTACATCAACGATTTTGATTTCAACAATCGCTCCTACCGCGTCTACGTACAGGCCGATAAACAATTTCGTTCCCACCCGCAAGATATCGGCCAGTATTACGTCCGCTCCGATTCCGGTGCCATGGTTCCACTACAAAATCTCGCCACCGTTACGCAGAGCACCGCCCCGCAGGTTATCAACCACTACAATCTCTTCCGCTCCTCCGAAATCGACGGCTCGGCCTCTCCCGGCTTCAGTTCTGGTCAAGCCATCGACGCCATGCAACAGCTTTCGGCGAAGGTTTTGCCCCAGGGCTATACCTACGCGTGGTCCGGCATTTCCCTTGAGGAATTGCAATCTGGTTCCACCACGCTCCTTCTCTTCGGGCTCGGAACGCTGGTCGTTTACCTCACGCTCTCCGCGCAGTATGAAAGCTTCGTGCTTCCTTTCATCATCTTGTTGGCCGTTCCTATGGCTCTGCTCGGCGCGCTCGGCGCGCAATGGCTGCGCGGCCTGCAGAATGATGTCTACTGTCAGGTGGGATTAGTCATGCTCGTTGGACTGGCCTCCAAAAACGCGATCCTGATCGTCGAGTTCGCCGAGCAGCTTCGCGAGCGCGGATTGCCCATTCTCGAAGCCGCCGTCGAAGCCGCCCGCATCCGCCTGCGCCCGATCCTCATGACGTCATTTGCCTTTATCCTCGGTGTCGTGCCTCTTGTCGTCGCTGGTGGCGCCGGCGAAAACGGGCGCCACTCCGTAGGCACCACCGTCTTCGGTGGCATGATTATGAGCACCATCCTGAACCTGTTCTTCATCCCCGTTCTCTATCTCTTGATAGAGGGCTTCCGGGAGCGCCGCAGCACCCCCAGATCCACCTGAGTTCTGAAGCACAAGCGTACCGCTTTTCCCCAGCAAACCTGCCAGCGGAAGCGTGCATCCCGACCCAATCCGTCGAGGCTGGTTTCGTCGAAATGAAAAAATAAGGCAGCCTTATGTGCTCTTTAAGCGTCTCTAACAACTGCGTAGGAGTCGAGTCACGGGTCTTAAGCACCTTATCTCAGGAGGGTCGTTGACTATGCTGACAATGAAGAAATCTCTATCCCCGCTTCTCCCCATCGCCCTGGTTATCGTGAGCCTGTTCGCCGGTGCCGTCACGCAGATCGCGCAAGGGCAGGCTCTCGACCAGAAGGCCATCGCGCGCATTTACAAGGAAGTCCGCCACGAACTCGTTACGCTTCCGTTTTACGGCGTGTTCGACAACTTAGCCTACAAGGTCGACCCCGATGGTACAGTGATCCTCCTCGGGCAGGTTGCTGTTCCCACTCTCAAGTCCGACGCTGAAAATGCCGTAAAGAAAATTGAAGGTGTCGACAAGGTCGTCAATAACATTGAGATTCTCCCCACTTCCATCAATGACGACCGCATCCGGCGTGCTGTCTATCGGGCTATTTACGGAAATGATGTCCTCAGCCAATACCAGCTTCGCGCCGTTCCCCCGATTCACATTATCGTGAACAATGGCCGGGTAACCCTTGAAGGCGTAGTCGCCCGCCAAATGGAAAAGCAGATAGCCGGCACCCAGGCCAACACTGTCAACGGCGTCTTTTCTGTGACCAACAACCTGCAGGTTGAGGAGCAGGAGAAAAAGTAGGCAAGTGTCCGGCCCAAGCAACCTGGCTGCTGCAGCAAGAGGCGCAGCAGCCATGGAAGCGAAACAGCGTTGAGCTCGATCCGACCGGCAGTCGAGGATCTTGCACGTCTATTTCACGCTGCGGGCTTCGGAGTTGTAGTGCAACCGTCCTGGCCAATCTAGAATCAGTCCTGTGCATCAATCACCCACTCCGGCCGAAATAACCTATGCCGCGACTCTGCTCCGCGCTGGACGTCTTGTCGCCTTCCCCACCGAAACTGTCTACGGATTAGGCGCCAATGCGCTCGATCCCGAAGCCGTAGCTCGCATTTATGCCGTTAAGCGCCGTCCATCGACCAGCCCACTAATCGTGCACGTGGCATCCGTCGAGATGGCGGAATCGCTAGTCTCGGATTGGCCCAGGGCCGCCGGCCTGCTCACAAGGGAATTTTGGCCGGGGCCGCTAACTTTAGTCCTATCCAAGAAAACACGGCACGAAAACGATCGGACCGGCGTCCCACTTGTCCAAACCAGTCAATACACCGCCGCCCCTACTGCGTCCCTTGTCCCGGACATCGTCACCGCCGGCCTCAGCACCGTCGCCGTTCGCATGCCCTCCCACCCCGTCGCGCTCTCTCTCATCTGCGCCGCTGGCGTTCCACTCGCTGCTCCCAGCGCCAACCGCTTTACAGAACTCTCCTCCACGACCGCCAGCCACGTTCGTCTCAGCCTCGGCAACGAAGTTGATCTCATCCTGGACGGCGGCCCGTGCCAGGTAGGAATCGAATCCACCGTTCTATCGCTTGCCGATCCGCACTGCCCCGTCCTCCTCCGACCTGGAGGCATTTCGCGCCAGAGAATCGAGTCGCTCATCGGGCCCATCGCGTCGGCCAACGAAGCTCCAACTGGTGCCCATCCCTCCCCCGGCATGCATCCGCGCCATTACAGTCCCCGCACTTCCTTATTATTGGTCTCCAACGGAACGCTGCCCGCACAGGGCAAAGGAATCTACCTGCAATATATGCACCCACCCACCAGGCCTACTCATCTCGCAACCAGCAACATACCTTCGGGGGCCGAGCCGCGAGACATCATGATCATGCAAATGCCGATTGCGCCCGCCGATTACGCCGCCGCGCTCTATAGCAGACTCCATCAGGCCGACGAAGCCGGCCTCGACTGGATTGCCGTCGACCACCCTCCCACAACGCCCGACTGGGAAGCTGTTCTGGATCGCCTTCGCCGCGCTGCGACGAAGGGACGCTAAGACCAGCTCCATGAGTGCTCGCGCCGGACTTCGTCAATTGAACAGGCTGTTCCGATGTGGCGCGTATGCGAGTGTGAAGCTTTTGAGGTACATCGTGCTAGAGAGCGGCCAATCCGACAACGGCCCCGCCTGGATTGGCTATGTGACTAAATCACCAATAGCTTTTATGAAATCCACGACCCCTTCAGAATATCCATAACTTCTTACTTCGGTTCCCCCGCCGCCCTCACCCGGATTGTGTGCGGCACGGCGCGCAGTTTTCCCAGCAACTCCTCATCACATGCCTGATTGATGTCATAAATCGCGTATCCCAGGTTGCCCCGCGTATCCAGCACTTGCCGTTCAATATTAATCCCGCGATCTGCCAGAATGTCATTGATGGCGCGGAGAATTCCGGGGACGTTATGGTGGATATGCATCAGGCGGTGCGATCCTTCCTCATAGTCCAGATGACAGTGCGGCAAATTCACGCTCATCAGCGAATTGCCGCCACGGAAGTAATCGATCATTTTTGCCGATACGAACTGCCCAATATTCTGCTGCGCTTCTTCGGTACTCCCCCCGACATGCGGCGTCAGAATCACATTCGGCAGCCCCTGCAGCGGGCTCGAGAAGCCTCCCCCCGATTCCGGTTCGCGCGGGAAAACATCGATCGCGGCCCCGGCCAACTTCCCGCTCTTTAAATGCCTGGCCAGCGCTTCATGATTTACCACCATTCCCCGGCTCAAATTGATCAGGCATGCACCATTCTTCATCGCAGAGAATTCTTTTTCGCCAAACAGATCCTGATTCTGCGCCTTCCCATCAACATGCAGCGTGATGACATCTGAGGTCTCCAGCAGTTCGCGGAAACCGACTGCTCGCGCGTTTCCGCGTGCCAGCACGTGCGCCACGTCATGGAACATCACGCGCATGCCCATGGCTTCCGCCAAGTCTGAAACCTGAGACCCGATCTTCCCGTATCCCACGATCCCCAACGTCAGTCCGCGCACTTCATGCGATCCAGCCGATGACTTGTTCCACTGGCCCCCATGCAGCCGGGTGCTCAACTCAAACGTCCGTCGCATCAGCAGCACGATTTCTCCCATCGCCAACTCAGCCACGGAACGGCTGTTGGAATGCGGATCGTTGAACACCGCAATCCCCCTGTTGCTCGCTGCCGTACGATCGATCTTGTCTACACCGATGCAGAACGCACCTACGCACACCAGTTCCGGAGCTGCCTCTAGTACCGCTGCCGTCACCAGCGTTTTCGAGCGCGCCCCAAGAATCGACACCCCCGCTATTTTCTTGATGAGTTCGGCCTCGTCCATCGCCCCCTTCAAGGACTCAACCTCGAATCCCCCTTCCGTGAACTGCGAGGCTGCCACACCGCTGATGTTTTCCAGCAGCAAGACTTTCAATATCCCTCCCACCAGACTCTCCCCTCGGCCCGGAAACCGCGCCGTCTGGAAAACGCTGGAATATGACGAGAGAATTATAAAGGCCGGTTTGAAATCTCGAATACACCAACGATAATGTCCGAATGGAAGGCCTTATCATCACGCAGGCCGCGTCACCGGCCCAGATTGCGAGCGTCCGGCAGCTCTTCCTTGATTATGCCAACTCTCTCGGGTTCAGTCTGTGTTTCCAGAATTTCGATAAGGAACTCGCCACACTGCCCGGACAATACGCCCCGCCTAGCGGCCGGCTGCTCCTGGCGGAACTCGAGGGTAAGCTCGCCGGCTGCGTCGCGCTCCGCGAATTCGAAACCGACATCTGCGAAATGAAGCGCCTCTACCTTGTTCCCGCATTCCGGGGTAGAGGCTTGGGCCGTGCCATTGCTGAACATCTCATTGCCGAAGCTCGCCGGATCGGCTATCGCCGCATGCGTCTTGATACTGTCGAACCAGTCATGAAGGATGCCGTCGGAATGTATCGCCGTCTGGGTTTCCATGAAATTCCACCCTACCGCCAGAATCCCATGCCCGGAACTCTCTATATGGAACTTGACCTGTGAGTCGTTTCACCCGGGCAGCGTGCCGGCCTCAGAAATCGGAATTCCGTTCGCAGTCAGTCTCGCCTTGATCCCGGAGGAATCTGCGTCGAATTCCGCTGCATTTGGAGTTGTGGCTCCCCCCAGACCCTCTTGCCTCAAGAAATTAATGTCCCGCAGCGCAATCCGTTTTTTGGGCAGGTGCGTACAAATACACGAGTGGCCATCGAGCCACCTTTCACACTAGGAGGAGATATCACGATGAAGCGCCTTACGCCGTTTCTCTATTTAACGCTGGCCGCGTTTGCAGCGGTCACACCAATTTGCACAGTTGCGCCGCAGGCTTTCGCGCAGCAGCAAAAAACGCTCTATTCTCGTCTTGGTGGCTATGACGCCATTGCTGCCGTGTCCGACGACTTCCTCGGACGACTGGCTGGCGACCCGCAGTTCAAGCATTTCTTCGGCGGGCTTAGTGCTGACTCGCAGAAGAGATTGCGCCAGCACGTGGTTGATTTCCTGTGCGGAGCCACTGGCGGACCGTGTATCTATACCGGCCGCGATATGAAGACCGCTCATACCGGACTCGGTATCACCGAAGCGGACTGGAACGCTTCTGTGAACCATCTCATCGCGACACTGGACAAGTTCAAGGTTCCTGCCAAGGAAAAGGACGAAGTAGTGGCCGCGATCGGAGGTTTGAAAGGTGACATTGTAGGTAGGTGAGCACCCACCGCATATGCCGGGGCGGCTCCTGCCCGCCCCAGTCGTGCGCCTTTATGAACAGTCACGAAACAGCCGGTGGAACTCAATGCACGAGTATCTTCCCCGTCATCTTCGGATGAATCGAACAAAAATACTCATACGTGCCCGGCTTGGCCGGCGTGAAACTAAAGGTATCGTCAGTATCGAGCGTCTTCGACTTGAAGATGAGATCACTGCTCACCACGGTGTGAGGAATATCGTCACGGTTAGTCCAGGTGATCTTCGTTCCCGCTCTCACAATCAACTCCTGCGGCTCGAAGGTAAAGTTGTCGATCTTCACTTCCGCAACCAACGGAGCGGATTCAGCAGACGCTCGGCTGCGTCTTGAGGCCGCCCCCATAACCACCGCTGCAATTACCGCTACTGCTAGAACGGGCCGAAGTCTTCGCATAACGCTTCCTTTCCGGTCAACAAACCCCCATTTAGATCCACTACTCCAACGTTGAATCCGTCACCGCCAGTGGATGTTTTTTTCTGATGAACTCAACCGCAGTCAATCCCAGTAAGCCCTTCAATCGCTCCGCCGGAACCTTCATCGGGCCTGGCGACGGCGCATCTCCCGGCTTGGGTTGGGGGAACGCCGTCGAGCACGCGGTATGGAACATCACATTTCCCTCTACCTTCTGCATGGTCTGATGTATGTGCCCGTTTAACACCGTTACCGACCCAAACTTCTTCAGGTATCCAAGTGCCTGACCGCCGTCATCGGTCCCCCACCCCCACTCCGGGTAGACCGTCCACAGCGGAATGTGCGCAAACAGAACAATCGGCGTACTATGCGAAAGACGCTGTACGTCGTCTTTCAGCCACTCCAATTGTTCGGCGCCCAGCATTCCCAGGCCTCCCGCCTTCAGGTTCATCACATTCACCAGTCCAATAAAGTGCACGCCGTTCTTCTCAAAGCTGTACCATCCCGCTCCCTTTGTATTCTTGCCATAGCGTTCCCGATACTGCGCACCTTCGTCCTCCAGTACGTCATGCTCTCCTGGAACGAAAAATACCTCCGTCGGCCGCGCCGATTTGAGAATTTGGTCCACATTGTCGAACTCCCCGGGCTTCGACAAATGGCTGATATCCCCAGTGTGCAAAATGAAGTCCGGAGCCACCGGCAAGGCGTTGATCTTGTCAACCGCCAGCTTCAGCGTCGCCGCCACGTCCGGATTGGCCGGTTTGTTGAATCCCATGTGGCTGTCGCTGATTTGGATAAATCTCAGTTGGCCTTTGGCGCGTTTCGCGCCCGGATCGTTCAACGCGAACGATTTCAGCACTCCGCCCTCCACCACGCAGAGCGCGCCAGTACCCGCCCATGCCATGCACTTAAGAAATCCTCGCCGATCTATTCCATCGTGACTCTGGCACCTAGGGATGCGATCGCCAGTCTCGTGTGTCATTCTTCCTCCAGGATTCGGTCGGCGCTCTTGGCGTCCCGAATACGGTGCAAAACAGAAAACTGACGTTTTTATTCCCGGGAAAAGCCTGCCGCGGATGGCGCGTTTGGCAAGCCTTTGATCTGGAAAGGACAAGGATGTTTAAGACTGAACAGGCTGCTTTAAGCTCGCGCCCGCTTATTGTTCACTGATGCAGGCCAGGTTATGGCGTAATCGGCGACTCGCTTCACAATTTCTTTGCCGAGTGGGAATAAAACTGCCCCTCGCTCGTTTACCCTAGTGGGCGTGCCCCAACAGTCTTTGCCGTCGGAATCGTTTGAGCATTTGGCGATGCCGCTCTTCGACCGGCTCTACAATTTCGCGCATTGGCTTACGCACAATCGCGACGAAGCCGAAGACCTCGTGCAGGAAACATACGCCAAGGCGCTCAAAGGATTCTCGTCATACCAACCCGGCACAAATTTTCGGGCCTGGATCTTTCGCATCCTGCGCAATGCATTCCTTACTTCGCGATCGGGGCTGAACGAATACTCGCTGGACGACCCCGACGAGGACAACGCGAACCAGTCGAGCCTGCCCACCGACCCGCACACACCCGAGAGCATTCTTCTCGGTCGTCTTGATCGGCAACTTGTGCGTAATGCTCTAGATCAACTGCCAGTCATCTATCGCGAAGCGCTGTTGCTGTGCGAGTTTGAAGAAATGTCGTATCAGGAGGTTTCTGTCACGCTAGGTGTGCCGATAGGCACAGTAATGTCGCGCCTGTCGCGAGCCCGCCGCGCCCTGCGCGACACGCTGCGCAAAGGGGGATGACGTGCCCAAGCTTCGGCGCCCGCGATTGCATGCATACTCCAGCGTCCGGGCGTGATTGGAGCGCTAGCCTGGGTGCATGAAACAGAGGAAGACAAATGGCCTGCGAAACCTGGACCGCAAAACTCGACACCTATCTCGACGGAGAACTTCCTGAAAAAGAGGAACCCGCTCTGCGCGAGCACCTGCGTATTTGCTCCGTCTGTGCCAGCAATGCCCTCGATCGCATGCGGATAAAGCGCTTTATCCAAAGTGCGGCGCCGCGCTTTCATCCCGATCCTGCCTTCCGCGCCCGCATGCAGAGAGGAATCTCGACCCCGCACGTCGCCCTCGGCTCCTGGCGGCGGCTGGCGGGACTGGCACTTTCAGCCGCCGCTCTCGTGTTCCTCGCTGCAGCGCTTTCCACCACCTACTTGCGAGCCCGTGCTCAGGAACACCAGATCGTCAGCGAACTCATCGACCTCCACGTCGCGACGCTCGCCAGTGCCAATCCCGTTGATGTTGTCTCTACGGACCGCCACACCGTGAAGCCGTGGTTTGAAGGTAAGGTGCCGTTCACCTTCGATCTGCCCGAATTCGAGGGCTCGCCGTTTTCGCTTGTCGGAGGCCGCACCACATACTTGAATCAGTCCATCGGAGCCCAACTCATCTTCCGCCTCCGACAACACAATCTCTCGGTGTTTATTTTCCAGCAGCGCGCAACCGGAGGTACCTGCAGCAATGCCGAGGAAGGCGAACTCAATTTCCATCTACAAAGCTGGTCGCGCAATGGTCTGTGTTATTTCGCGGTGGGAGACGTCAATCGCAGTGACCTTGCCAAGCTATCTGCTTTGCTCACGTCCTAGCACAGTTTGAAAAAGCGGCCTGTGGGTCCCTTCGGCCTGGCTTCGGGCAATCTCGGAAGATGCCCTCTTCCATTGTGAGCGCTAATGCCTGGCGCCCTGAGCAACGCTCTTCGCCAGGGCCCTGAGAGATTCTTCATACGGTGCGCGGGCTATGCCTCGATCGGTAATAATAGCCGCGACATATTTGGCGGGTGTTACGTCGAATGCCGGATTCTCAATCCTGACACCATCGGGAACCATTTGTTTCCCGGCGATATGCGTCACCTCGCGGGCATTTCGTTGCTCAATCGGAATTCCGCTGCCATCGCGCGTTTCCAGATCGACGGTCGAAACGGGCGCCGCCACGTAGAACGGAATGCCGTGTTCCTTGGCCAGTACAGCCACGGTGTACGTTCCGATCTTGTTGGCCACGTCACCATTCGCGGCAATGCGGTCAGCGCCGACGACAATCGCACCGATTTTTCCCTGCCCCATCATCGCGCCCGCCATATTGTCGGAAATGACGGTTGTCGGAATACCGTCTTTCATCAACTCCCAGGCTGTGAGGCGTGATCCTTGCAGAAAAGGACGCGTTTCGTCCGCATAAACGTGGATCTTCTTGCCCTGCTCAACCGCTGCTCGAATCACGCCCAGTGCGGTCCCATATCCGGCGGTAGCAAGAGCTCCGGCGTTGCAATGCGTAAGAACGCCGCCGGAAGAAGGCATAAGCGTCGCGCCATAACGCCCCATGGCCTGATTGGCGGCGACATCTTCGGCGTGCATGCGCTGCGCCTCTTCAACGAGCGATTGCTTGATTTGCGAAACGGGCTGGTTGTTGAGGGCGGCGAACTTCTCCTGCATTCGCCGGATCGCCCAAAACAAATTGACCGCCGTCGGCCGGGTCTGCCGGATCGTCTCGCAGATCTCGACGAATTCCTTGCTGAGCGCGTCGCCATTCCCGGCTTTGGAGTTCTTCACACCGAGCGCGATGCCCATAGCCGCTGCGACACCGATGGCCGGCGCGCCCCGCACCACCATGTTACGGATCACGTCCGCAACCTCCTGGTGCACGGTGCATGTTACGTAAACCTCTTCGGTCGGCAGCTTCGTCTGATCAATAAAAACTACGCCGCGGTCAGTCCATTCGAGGGTTTGGATCATAAGTCCGTCGTTAGTCGTCCGTTGCCGGTCAGTCGCGAAAACGGTAGCGAAGCTTAGTGCGTCGAACTCCGGCTTGCAAAATGCGCCAACAATCACCGGATAATCGGCACTTGCGGGGCCGCGTGTTCCGGAAGAACTCCCCGCAACCGTGGATCGTCTGCCACCTCAACCGCCCGCTTGTACGGACGAAAACCACACTTCACATAGAAGCCGAGCGCTCCCGGGCCATCCAGAGTGCAGGTATGCAGCCACACGCGCTTCGGTTCGCCCCTCCATGCCCGCTCCAGCAGCGCTGCCATGAAGGGCCAGCCCAGGCCTCTCCCAATCGCTTCTTCAAATAGGCCGAAATACGCGATCTCTACTTCCGTTGGCTTCGAGCGGTCGAGTTCCGCCATGCCGATCTCGCCGGCTTCACTCTCAGCCAAAAGCAGCTCAGTGGTCGGGCGGCAGAGCGCGTTCCTGAGTTCTTCGTCGCTCATTTCGAGCCGGCCGAACCAAAGCCATTGCGCTCCAGTTCGCCGAAACAGCGCGCGGTACCAGTCGAGATCGGGATCGTTCACCAACTTCAACCGCACGCAGGCCTCATTCGCGCCCGCCGCCGGCCCCCGCGCCGCCGGTCTTTCATGCGTTTCCAGGTAGGTGACGACCGATGCAATTTTCCCTGGCGCCAGATCCGTGTAACCGTCGGGGATCATCTTGCCGCGCGCGCCTCGTGCTGGGCCACATGTTCCCGGCGGACATCGTTGGCTGTGAAAATCGCGATAAACGGCGCATGCGCTGCGGCCTTCTCCACGTTTGACCGACCCTGCGCTTCTTCGCGTTCCACCAGGCATATCACACCAGCGACCTTGAATCCGAAATCGCGAGCGGCTTCGATCGCTTGGACTGTTGAGCCACCCGTCGTGCAAACATCATCCACAATAACCACCCGCGCACCTTTTTCGTGAAAGCCTTCGATGCGCTGTCCTGTGCCGTGCTGCTTCTCGGCCTTCCGTACCAGAAACCCATGCAGAGTTCCGCTCACGACTGCAACCGCCACCACGATCGGATCCGCTCCCATGGTGAGCCCGCCAACCGCGTCCGCGTGCCAGCCTTGGTGGCGCATCTCGTCGAGGAATACGCGCCCCACAAGTTGCGCCCCGCGTGCATCCAGCGTGGTCGTGCGGCAGTCGACGTAATAGTCACTGGTCCCGCCGGACGATAGCTTGAATTCTCCAAGTCGAAACGACTTGCGCGCCAACATTTCCAGGAGTTCTTGGCGGTCATTGGGCATAGAGTTCTACGATAACAAAAACCAGTCGCCGCTTGTCAGTTGCCAGCGCATGGTTGGGCCGGCATCCAGCAACTAAAACTGGGAACTACTGATTCAACTTCTCCAGATGCCGGAATCCATCCGTCCCCGCGAACATGAGTGCCGAGAGTGTTCCGTTGTAAGCCACGTGCACGAGCAGTCCGGCTCCTACCGAATCTTTATAGGCTCGAACCATCGTCAGAACCGTACCCACCAGAAAAATGACCAGCAGCGGCCCCCAGGAGAATTTCAGTTGCCCTCCATGCAGAAGTGCGAAGGCAAATGCGGTCACGGAGATTGCCGCCGTAAATCCAATCCCGCGTACTAAAACGGGATAAAGAAACCCGCGAAAGAACAGTTCTTCCATTAACGGTCCGAGCGTGATGCCAAACACAGTTAGCGCCCACGCCTCCGCTGGTGTGTTAAAGAAAGTATCGATTGGCAAATTCTTCGGCATCGGCAGCAGATGCGCCAGCAACTGCAGGGCAATTGCAAGCGCCACGCCGCCGATCAGGTACGGCGTAATGTTCTTCGGCCAATTCCAATGGATAGCCGCAAGGAAGTCGGGGCGGCGGCGCTCACGCGTGACCAATGTGTGCATGTAGACCAGAACCAGCAGATAGGCAACTGCTTGCCCCGCCACCATGGTTAATGGCATGCGCGCCAGAGCTGCGATGGAAGGACGAGAATGAGCTACAAAATGTACCGTGAAGAGAACCCCGAACACACTGACTAAGAGCGCAACTAGAACGAGAAAAACAAGCCGCAACACATCGAGAGCGGTCCATGCAGGATCGCGCGAAGTTTCAAAACTGACCTCGTCTTTCACCTCAGTTCCGGTTGCAGGCTCCTGCTCCCCCAACACACACGTCCCTCGTGCGCTCGCTTCGGCAGCAACCGGAACAATGGCCGGCGCCGATGAGGAACCCTCGACGTTTCGGGCGCAGCCCTCGCTGCGGGCATCCCCTGCATCTTGCGGCGCGATTACCTCGCCGGTCTCATTGCTTGGTTTGTCGGGAAATGCGTTCACGCGGATTCCTGCCGGCCGTTCTCACAAGACATGTTCCGGGAGCGTCTCATGACCGAGCCGTCTTGGGATGCACCGTTGAAGTATGCGGCCAGCTCTTGCCCAGTGTACGACTTCTTCACACGCGCCACCTGCTCGGGCGGCCCCTGGGCAACGATGCGCCCCCCTTCCTCTCCGCCCTCCGGGCCGAGGTCCAGAATCCAGTCGGCATTGCGAATGACGTCGAGATTGTGTTCGATGATGATAACCGTGTTGCCCAGGTCGGTCAGCCGGTGCAGCACATCGAGCAGCTTTCGCACATCGTCGAAGTGCAGACCGGTGGTGGGTTCATCGAGAAGATAAAGCGTCTTGCCCGTTTGGCGCTTGCTTAACTCGCGTGCCAGTTTGATGCGCTGCGCCTCTCCTCCCGAAAGTGTAACTGCAGATTGTCCAAGATGAATGTATCCCAGACCAACGTCCACCAGCGTCTGCAACTTCTGCCGTACCTGCGGAATATTCTCCAGAATCTGCAACACGTCCGTGACCGGCATCTCCAGCAGGTCGGCAATCGAGTGCCCGTTGAACCGCACCGACAGCGTCTCGTGATTGTAGCGATGTCCGCCGCACACTTCACACTGAACATACACGTCGGGCAGAAAGTTCATCTCGATGCGACGCTGGCCTTCACCCTGGCAGGCCTCGCAGCGTCCACCAGAAACGTTAAACGAAAATCGCCCGGGCTTATAGCCCCGCTCCCGCGCTTCCGGCAACATCGCGAAGAAGTCGCGGATCAGCGAAAAGATCCCGGTGTAGGTTGCGGGATTTGAGCGCGGCGTGCGTCCGATTGGCGACTGGTCAATGCGAATTACCTTGTCAATCAACTCGCTGCCCGCAATCGATTTGTACGTGCCCGGTTCCTCGCGCGAGCGATAGAGCTGCCGCGCCAGCGCCCGATAAAGAATGTCGTTCACCAACGTCGATTTGCCCGAGCCCGAGACTCCCGTAACCACCGTCATCACTCCCAGCGGGAACACAACATCGAGATTCTTCAGATTATTTTGTCGCGCCCCCAGAATCGTGATCGCTTTGCCGTTCGCGCTTCGCCGCTCTGCAAGCATGGCAATGCGTTGTCGTCCGGCGATGTAAGCGCCCGTAAGCGACTCCGGCGCTCCCATGATCTCCGCGGGCGTCCCGCTCGCAACCAGTTCACCTCCGTGTCGGCCCGCGCCCGGTCCAAGATCGATCACGTAATCGGCGCGGCGTATCGTCTCCTCATCGTGTTCAACCACCAGGACGGTATTGCCAAGGTCGCGCAGGTTTTCGAGCGCGGCCAGCAGCCGTCCGTTGTCGCGTGAATGCAGCCCGATGGAAGGTTCGTCGAGCACGTAGAGCACACCTCGAAGCTTTGATCCGATCTGCGTTGCGAGGCGAATGCGCTGCCCCTCGCCGCCGGAGAGGGAGGCGGCCGAGCGTCCCAGCGACAGGTAGCCCAGGCCGACTGCACTCAGGAATTCAAGCCGCTCGACGATTTCCTGCAGAATGCGCCCCGCTATGGTCTCATCTCGTCCAGTCAGTTTGATCCTATTGGCCGCTCCCAGCGCGCGGGAGATCGGGAGCCCCGTGAAATCTGCAATCGACATTCCGCTGACTTTCACCGCCAGGCTCTCCGGCCGGAGGCGCTGGCCTTGACACACCGGACATTCGGTGGCCGACATGAAATCGAGCAGATAATCCCGGTAGTTATCGGAAGTCGAACCCTCCAGATTCTGCTTCAGGTGACCGATCACGCCGTAGAATCCGGTTTTGCCTCCTCGCCCAGGCTCGCCATAAAGGAGCAGGTTCTGAATCCTCTCTGGGAGTTTCTCAAATGGTGTGCCGAGATCGAGTCCATACGCCTCGGCCACCAACTGCAACCCGTGAATCAGGTTCTGGGACGACGATCCCGGCCCCAATCCTCCATCCAGCAATGGCTTCGACCAGTCCACAATGACTTTTGCCGGATCAAAATCGTATCGGCTTCCCAGCCCATGGCACTCCGGGCACGCGCCATAAGTGCTGTTAAACGAGAAGGAGCGCGGTTCCAGCCGGGGCACACTAAGCCCGCAGTCCGGGCAGGCAAGCACCGAAGAATATAATGTCTCCTCACCATTCACCACCACTACCAGAACCAGCCCGCCCCCGAGTTTCATCGCAAGCGAAACCGAGAGCTCCAATCTGTGCTCGATGCCGGGTTTGACTAGCAGGCGGTCTACCACCACTTCGATGGTATGGTTCTTGCGCTTGTCGAGTTGGAGGTCGTCTTCCAGGTTCACCAGTTCACCATCCACGCGCGCCCGCGAAAACCCGTGCTGCACGAGCTTCTCCATCTCTTTCTTGAACTCACCTTTGCGCCCGCGCACGATCGGCGCCATGATCATCACCCGATCGTCGGGAGCCAGGGCCATCACCCGCTGCACTATCTGGTCCGCCGACTGCCGCGTGATCGGCTTGCCGCATTTCGGGCAATGAGGCAACCCTATTGACGAATACAGCAGTCGAAGGTAGTCGTAAATTTCGGTGATAGTACCAACGGTTGACCGGGGGCTGCGGCTCGTCGTCTTCTGCTCGATCGAAATCGCGGGGCTCAAGCCATCGATCGAGTCCACGTCTGGGCGTTCCATCTGATCCAGAAACTGCCGCGCATAGGCCGACAGCGTCTCCACGTAGCGACGCTGTCCCTCGGCGTAAATCGTGTCGAAGGCGAGCGATGACTTGCCCGATCCGCTTAAGCCAGTGATGACCGTCAAGGTATTACGAGGAATCTCGACGTCAATGTTCTTCAGGTTGTGCTGCCGCGCTCCGCGCACCGAAATCTTGGTGATGGCCATTTGCGATGACACTTATGGACTTCCGTAATATGGACGGGGTCCACAGAAATGTTGGAGAGTGAAGGTATGCAGATCGACTCCCGTATCATAGTTGCTAACAGCAGGTGGGGTCAAATGCAGGTAAAGTGAAATATTTACGGCTGCAGCACATGCGACCAGCGGCCAAAAGGCAATAATAACGTGGAAACTCTCTACGCAGCTTTTCTGATCAGCAGTACGGCAGTTCTATCTGTCGGCATGGGTGTTTTGGGCGCTTATTACGCTGTTTCGGCCATCCTGTCAGCTTTCAATCCGGCTCGGCCAGCCCGTTTCCTGGCCGCTCTAGCGCCCCAGAGCCAGGCCGGCGGCGATTAAATTCGCCCCTATCCCTTCAGGTTTTCGGTTCCTGCCGCACGACCTTAAGATCCCACCGCCCTCACTACTACTGCGGCGGTTGAGGAGCCGGAATCTGGCCCGGTAGCGGATTCTGACCCTGTGGTCCTTGCCGCATCATTTGCAGAAGCTGTTCCGGAGTCCTTGGCCCTGCATTCGGCTGGTTCGGATTGGCCGGTTGGTCTGGCTGCGCACCCGACGGCTGGCCCGGTTGCCCGGGTTGAGCCTCCTCGGCATCGTCGGTGCTATTGCTGCTATCATCCTCGTCCCCGGTATTGTCTTCGGCGTCGGCGGTCGCCTCAGGTTGAGGCGGCGCTGCGGCAATCACTTGCTGCCGGAAAGGCTGCATCGGCGAGACAGCCATCGGGGCCATCGCCTGCGCGTTCTGTGGATAGGGATTCGGTGATGCCTGCTCGCCCGAGCCGGGTTTGGAAGTGAGAGTAATCGATGCGATCGCCGTCGGATCCGCCGTCGATCCCAACATCACATAGTTGAACTGCGTGCCGTTTAGTAATGCGGCGAGGACGTCTCGCGGTGCGCCCGGACCAATCTCGGTCACCACGCGCTCGGGAGCGCCATTCGCAGGAAGCTCAATGGCAGCTCCGGTTAATGACTTCACCTGTTTCAGAATCTCTCCCAGCGTTGCATTCTGGGCCAGAATGGTGAGCAGGCCATTCTGATACGTTACCTTCGGCGCGGTCGCCGGAATCTGATCCATTGGCACTTGGCTCAATGGGCCTGCTGGTAATGGCGGAAGCACGAGCGGTGGCGGCGGCGCTGTTTTCTTCTTGTGAACTGCGCGGTGGGCGGTGCTTGCGGTTGCGGGCGGATCGTCGGCGCGAGCCGGCGACGCCCACGCGGCCAGCATCAATCCAACCACCAACGCTGCTGTGGATCTCGCGCCGAACATCAGAAGTTCCCCACTGTCAGTCATCAACTTCCTGACCGGGTCAGTGCTCTCCTTATGATTTTACCATTTCTATAGGAACGAAAAATCACCGTAATTCTTGCGTATTCTTGTGTTCACGAAAGCCCCTACGTCGCAGTCCTGGAGCCATATGGCCTCCCGGCCTGCCTTTTCCGTAGCCGGTTTAGGCTTGGCAGCGCGTAAAATGCCCTCGGAGGCTTCTTACGTGAAGAATGCTTCTCAAAGCTGTTTTGCCTGCCTGTTCAATGCCCTCCTGAAAACTGCCTTCGCCGCCGTTTCTCTGCTGCCGATGTCCGCGGGCGCTCAAACATGCCTGACCGGGGCGGACATGGAATCCGGCGTCAGAACCGCACTCGAGGCCTCGGCCAAGCGTTTCTTCGATATGGCAGCGCGAGGCGACTCGGCTGCCTTGAAACAGAACGCAGTTCCATCGCTGGCGAGAGATTTTGCGGCCGTCGACGCCGCGCTTAAGGATAACCGGGCTGATTTGACGGGAGCGAACGCAACTGTTCGCCCCCCGTTTCTGCTTACCGCCGAAGGCTCTGAATCCCTCGTCCGCGCCGAATTCCTATGCGGTGTTTTCGGACCCTCGGGCCAGACCAGGGACAGCGCGGTCTTTGTGCTCAATAATCTCCCTCCCGGCAAGTACGCCGTCACGATCATTGATGCAACGGGCGGCGAAAAACCGCTTACGCTGACCTTGGTCCTTGAGCAACTTGCCGCCGACTGGAAACTGGCCGGGTTCTACGCACGCTCACAGCGGGCCTTTGGCCACGACCGAACGTGGTTCGAACAGCAGGCGCATGATCTCAGATCCAAATCGCAGAACCACAACGCCTGGCTCTATTACCGCGAGGCCATGGCACTCGCCTCGCCCGTGGATTTCATGAACACCCAAGCCACCGACAAGCTTTACGATGAACTGCAGTCGGTTCAGCCCGCTGACATGCCCACCAACGGCCACTCCGTTGATCTGAGCTCCGGCGGTAAGACCTGGCACTGGACCGCAATTTTTCCGCTAGCTGTCGGCAACGACCTGGAGGTTGTCGTCAAGTACTCGGCCGCTGACATATCGAACACGGGAAAAACATTTGAAGAAAATGTCCAGGTCATCAAGGCCGTGGTGGCTAAGTTCCCAGAGTTGAAATCCGCCTTCTCCGGGGTCGTGGCCCGCGCGGTCGCCCCTAACGGAGAAGATTACGGCTCTCTGCTGCCCATGAAGGACATCAAGTAGTACTCAGTTATTGCGAGACAGCCTCTTCCAGTAGGCATTCTTCCGCAGCTTTGTCCCTCCGCAAACCAAGAAACACCGGGGCGCGAAGCTTCGGTCCACCCTCTTCCGTCTCGTGGGTCCATTCGGAGAACTTTATTTCGGCGACTAGCTTGGGGCGCACAAAGTGAACTCTCCTCAGGCCGCCGATTTCGCCGTGGAACGGATTCTTGTCGGTCGCAAGCGGCTGCAGTTCAGCAAGAATGTCTTTCAGGCCCCGCTGGTCGAACCCGGTGCCGACCTGGCCGACATGGATCAACTTGCGTTGGCGGTTGTAGAGGCCGAGCACCAGCGAACCAAAATGGGAGCGGCTGCCCTCCGGATCGGTGTAGCCTCCCACGACGCATTCCTGGCGCTTGGTGATTTTGATTTTGAGCCAGTCGCGGGAGCGGGCCTCTTGGTAGTGGCTGGCGCGTTTCTTAGCGACGATGCCTTCGAGATCTTTCGCTCCGGCAGCATGGAACAGAGCGAGACCATTTTCGGCGTAATGGTCGGAGAAGCGGACAATGTTGCCGGGACCGAGGTGCTGCTGAAGCAATTGCTTGCGGCGCTCAAGGGGCACGCGCCGCAAGTCGTAGTCATCGAGGTAAAGCAGATCGAAAGCGTAATACACGACAGGCGCGCCATCGCGTCGCGAGGTCCTCGGCTTGCCTGGGCGAAATCCGGTCCTCTGCTGCATCAGGCTGAAGGAAGGACGGCCCTCCTCGTCGAGTGCCACAATTTCCCCGTCGACGATCGCGCGGCGCGCTTTGACGAACTGCGGAAGTGCCGCCAGTTCGGGAAATTGCAGGCTGAGATCATTCTGATTGCGCGAAACGAGGCGAACGCGGCCTGCGTCAATGAAGGCAACCGCGCGGTATCCGTCCCACTTGATCTCGAAGAGCCAATCGGGATTGTCGAAGGGCTTGTCGACCGCGGTCGCCAGCATCGGACTGATTGCTCTTGGCATCGGGTTACGTATCGCGCCAGGGAGACTTTTGATTGCGGATGACGCTAAGAAGGCGGGGGATTTGGCGGCCCCTAATTCGGCCGACTCCGTCGCTTCCGAATTTGTATTCCTCTTCGGTGCGCTGGCTTGCAACGCGCCAATCCCTGCCGTTTTTTCGCGTTTATTTCTGCCGGCGCTCCCGGCCTGGTCCGCCGTCGAGGCTTTTTTTTTACTGGCAGCCGTCTTGCGATCCGTGCGCGCGATGGCATCGGCGAGCCATGCCGCTTTCAGCTTGCCGCGCGTTGCAGGACGACTGCTTGTCCATTGCGCGGAATCTTCGTCGCCTCCGATCTGCGCCATCGTGCGGCCGCTAAGAACGGATGTGCCGTACTGGTCGATATCGAATCCGGAAACGACGTGCTCATCTTTCTTCTTGATCATGAGCCACTCATTTCCTTTGCTGCCCGCGCGTCGCGCCTTGATGTGCACCAGGGCGAAATCGCCACTAAGGCGTTTCCCTTTCAGGCGAAACTTAAGATCACCCTTGGCGAGCATGGCGACCGCCTCTGCATCGGTCCCGCGAACGTACTCCCCATTCACCGGAATTGGCGAAAGCGGTTCCCATGTTCCGACATCCCACACCATGACGGAACCAGCACCGTAATTGCCTTCTGGAATCGTGCCCTCGAAATCGAAGTAGGAGACCGGATGATCCTCAACCTGCATGGCGAGACGCTTGTCGGCTGGGTCGAGCGATGGGCCTTTCGGCACGGCCCAGGACTTCAATACGCCTTCCATTTCCAGGCGAAAGTCGTAATGCAATCGCGTGGCACGATGACGTTGAACAACGAAGCGGTGCTTGGACTGCCTCTCAACCTTAGGCGCAGGTTCAGGGGTCTCCCCAAAGTGCCGCTTGCGTTTGTACTCGTCAAGTGACATACGCACTATTGTACCGACCAGGCCGTATACTGATGCGTTTCCAGGAGTCTTGGATGAATCTGACGCATGATGGGAAGCTTCTGAGAGTTGGCGTTCTGGTGTGTTTGTGGTGGGGAGTAGCTCACGCCAGCACGCTACCGAAAGAGACGCGGGAAAAAGTGGATGCAATGGCGAGGCAAGCGATTGCTGAGACCGGCGTCCCGAGCGCCTCAATCGCGATCGTGCAAGAAGGCGCAATCGCATACCTGCAAGCGTACGGTGATGGACGAATTAAGCCGCCGAAACCCGCTTCGCCGACGATGCGATATAGCATCGGTTCGATCAGCAAGCAGTTTACGGCCGCAGCTGTTCTCCTGCTGGCGGAGCAAGGGAAACTATCGCTGGACGACCCGGTCTCGCGATTTGTCCCCAATCTGACTCGCGGAAACGAAATTACGATTCGTGAACTGCTCTCGCATACGTCCGGGTATCAGGATTATTGGCCGCAGGATTATGTACCGCCTTTCATGCTGCAACCGATCAGTGCCGGCAAGATCGTCGAGTTGTGGGCGCGCAAAGCGCTTGACTTTGAGCCGGGGACGGAATGGCAATACAGCAACACGAACTTTGTGGTTGCTGGATTGATCGTGGAAAAGGCAAGCGGCGAACCATTGTTGCAGTTCCTCAGCGAGCACATTTTCGCGCCGCTCGGTATGAAGAGCGTTATCAATATCGACCAGGAGCGGCTTGCCGAAACCGATGCAACCGGATACCTGCGCTATGCGATGGGTCCGCTGAGGATCGCTCCGAAGGAAGGCCGGGGATGGTTGTTTGCCGCCGGCGAATTGGCCATGCCCGCCGAAGACCTGGCGAAATGGGATATCAGTCTGATCAACCAGACGGTGCTTCAACCTGCATCATACCTTGCGATGGAGCGCGATACTGTGCTCAGGAACGGCATGGGAACGCGTTACGGACTGGGCATTGGCGTGCGTTCTGAATTTGGCCATAGGGCCCTCGAGCATGGCGGCGAAGTCTCCGGATTTACGGCGCAGAATATGGTATTCCCGGATGACAAGCTGGCAGTGGTGGTATTGACGAACGAAGATTCGGTCGGCCTTTCAGGGAGCCTGGCGCGGAAGATTGCGGAGCTCCTGCTTGCCGATGCCGGCGCGGAGCAGCCTGATCGCCAAGCACGCGAGATTTTCGCCGCGCTCCAGAAAGGCCAAATCAACCGCAGCCTGTTCACCGATAACTGCAACAGCTATTTCACCGAACAGGCCCTTAGGGACTTCACTGAAAGTTTGCGCCCGCTGGGCGTTCCAGCTGACTTCAAACCGATATCCAAGTCAGAGCGGGGCGGAATGACATTCAGGTTGTTTGAAGCGGATTTCCCAAAGAGAACGCTCGAGGTATGGGAACGGATTATGCCTGACGGAAAGATTGAACAATACCAAATTGGAGCAAAGCAGCGGCAATGAGGCGCGAATTTCCCGAGTGCCCTTTGGTGGGTGTGGGAGCGGTAATCGTTAAAGACGACCGCGTGCTGTTGATCCGGCGCGGACAACCGCCTCTTTTGGGCGAGTGGTCGTTGCCCGGCGGAGTGCTGGAATGCGGCGAGGCGCTGCGTGATGCTGCAATCCGCGAGGCCCGCGAGGAAACCGGGTTGACGGTTGAGGCCGGCGATATACTCGGAGTCTACGAACGTGTCATTCACGCCAGCGACGGCCGTGTGCGCTATCACTATGTCCTCGTCGATTTCTTGTGCCGTCCAACCTCGGGTGAGATGAAAGCTGGAAGCGATGCGGTTGAGGTTGGATGGTTTCGCCCGGAGCAACTGGCGGCCCTTAATCTCGCCTACGACGCGGATGACGTCGTGCGAAAGGGATTGAAACGCGCTTCGGCTGCGAAGAGTCCCTAACCGTGATTTGGATGCGAGCGCTGAGCATTGGCTCGCTCGTGCCCAGACGTGTTCGAACTCGATGGATGAACGTGCTCCATGCACCAATGGCAAGGCAGCCGACAAGATGTCAGCATCGCTCCCTCCACCTCGGGGCGCCAGCCTCAACCCCATCGGGCCTAATCAGCCATTTTGGCGATGTGGACTGTGAAGCCGGTTTTTGGCAACAGCGACGTAAGTTCGAAAACCTTGAAGCCGTCACCGGTAAGTTCGGTCTGGCGGTAGACGCCGGGCTCGATGTCGGCCGTTTCGTGGCGCGCTTCCAGATTGTCAAGAAACTTCTGAGCGTCCCGGAGTGTGACTTCACCGTTTTTCGCACGCGTTACTATGGCTTCGGTGGCGTAAGAACGTATTAGCTTTGGCCAATACTTTTGAAGGAGATGTGTGCTTGCGAAAATGTCGGCCCAAACGAAATCGCCGTTAACAGCGACAACCACCCCGACGGCGTTCTTGTCGCGAAGCTGGTGAATCACACTTTCGTAGTCGCGTTCGATTGGTCTGGCGATAGAGTCTATCTTCTCCTGCACTTCCCTGTTATCCATCACTCGGGCGTAAGAACTGGAGCTGTTCACCTCCGCCGCGGCGGGCGGAGCTAGCGTTGCCGCCATCGCTTGTTTGGATCTTGCAACATCGCTCCATACCTGCTCCTGATTTCGGGCGGCCATGGCACTGCCACGCACGGTGGGGGACGCGACGATTCCATTGACTACGCCCCCGGGCCTGCCCGCGCTGAAATCATTCTTGCCATTCGCCACGACCCAGCGCCCGGGTTCTACGCAAAAAACGCTGAGATCCACGGGATCGCTCTCGGGAGGTACGATGCGGTCTTTGCCGATTACTCGATCCTGCTTCCCGCCGGTTACCACCTCTCCTGCAAGCAGTAACAGGGGGCGTTTGGAGTTATTAACAAGAACAAGCCGGTTGACTTCATCGCCGCGCACCGGATGGCCAATGTTGGGACTTTGCGAGTGCCGGCGAATCAGGCCTCGCGTCTGCCCTGCTTCGGTTACGACGACGTCTCCGGAACGAAGCCCCTCGTCGAGGGTCAGGAACACTCCGGTATCGTAGGACTTGCTGGCAACGGGGAATACCGTGAGATTGCCGCTGCGAATAGGGCTCAGCAGTGTGTAGGAGGAAGAGGGTGTTAGTTCTCCCGCTTGAGCCGGGCTTGAAACAGCAACTTGGATCGCGATCAAAAGTGCAACTGCTGCAAATAGCACGACCAGCCGCATAGCGACCTCCAACGATTGAAGACACGTTCGTTCCGTGCGTGCTCCGCCTGCCGATCCCCGGCACGCTAAGGGTGGAACGTGCCGGGGTGCGTTCTTGCGAGTTTCCCAGGAGAGTATTTGGTTCGCTCGCTGGGAGGGGAACGTACGAATTTCCCGGACTTGCGTCTAATAAATTGCTAGCATCATCTGCAGCACTCTAAAGAAAGATGGTGGCGCGCGCTCAATCCGAAACCGGTGGTTCTGCGCGGGAGCGGTACACGCGCAGCGGAGCCGAAGCCTATGGCGTGAGCGAGGAGCAGTTCGCGCAAATCCTCGAAGGAATTTATCGCAGGTATGTACCGGAGGCTGGACCCGAGGAGAAAAACGAATTTTGCGCCGGCTTGCGCCTCGACGAATTGGCGCTGGCGCGTGGCTGTGCCGCGGGCAACGAGCGCGCGTGGGAAGACTTCATCAGCCGCTATCGCCAGAAGTTGCACCACATGGCCCTGCACATCACGCGGGAAGCTGCCCAGGCGGCGGATCTCGCCGATTCGCTCTTCGCTGAATTATTTGGACTGAGCACCCGCGACGGCTCCCGCAATTCCAAGCTCAAGTTCTACACCGGACGCGGTTCGCTGGAAGGCTGGCTGCGCACCGTCATGGCGCAGGAATTCATCAATCGCTATCGCAAACAGAAACGCACGGTCAGTCTCGACGAACAGACCGAAGATGGCGTGCAATTTGTGGCTCGCGTCCCGGAGCCTGCGGGCGGTGCCGATCCGCGGCTCGAGGCGGCGACCGACGAAGCGCTCGGCGAACTATCGGCGGAGGACCGGTTCACTCTGGCCGCCTATTACCTGGATGAACTTACCCTCGCCGAAATCGCGCGCACGCTGGGACTGCATGAATCGAGCGTGAGCCGGCGTCTCGACCGACTTTCTACGAGTATTCGCAAGCGCATTCTGGCCGGCCTTCGGGCCCGCGGAATGAGCCACGCCCAGGCTGCGGAGGCGCTGGAAGCCGACGTGCGAGATCTGAGCCTGGATTTGCGGTCACGCCTGGCGCAAGATTACGGCGCAACGACGTTCCCTGGTAGTAAGGGGCCTGCCTTGGACGGGCAGAGCAAACCCTTGAGCGGCAAATCATGAGTGAAGTGCCAAAAATTGTGCTGGTCCGACTGAGGGCCGCTGATCTGCAGCCAACGGCGGAACGAGCGCATCCTGAAGCGGATGTGCTGGCAGCATTTGCCGAACAGGGTCTTTCTCAGATCGAGCGCGAAGGTGTGCTCTCGCACTTGGCGCAGTGCATGGATTGCCGCCAGGCAGTGCAATTGGCGTTGCCCGCCATGGCTGTGACCCCGCCGTCAGTTGAAGTTGAATCGGATCCGATTGCAGTTGAACGAGCGCAGAAACCGGTTTCACCAGCGTCGCCCCGGAACTGGTTTGTCTGGGCAAATCTTCGTTGGGCAGTTCTCACGGCGGGCGTGGCGGTGGCAGTCTTCTCGGTACAGGCAGGACTCGAATACCGAGGGAAACTGAAAGCGCCGGAGACGATCGCGAACCATTTCGGAGCTCAGTCAACGCAATCGTCAGTCCCTGCACAGATTACTTCGGATCTCGCGCGACCACAAAGCCTTGAAAACTATGCGAAGGAAGTGGGAACGAAGCGTCGTGCCCTTTCCGGCCACAACGCGTCTGCAGCGGGGCCAGTGGCAGGACGGCAGCCGGGAAAGTTTTTGGCCGGGAACCGGACCACAGGCTCTCCATTCGGGAACCAACCGGCCCCTTACCCAGGCGTTGCCGCCCCCGATGTGTCGACGAGTGGTAACGAGGAGGTGGAAGCTTCTGGGACCGCAACGTCGGGTGAGATCGGGGTCGCTTCCGGTGACCTCGATTTAATGGCGAAGGCGCAATCACCATCGCAGGTGCCTTCGATTGAAAAGGCAAAGCCGGCCCTTGACGAATCCAGCCAAGACAAGGGCGCGCCCGCCGGCGCGCACCCCCCGGTGGCATCGGCCACCAATCAAATGGCCGCTCGCGGACTGCTTGCTTCGGCTCCTACCTTGAAGCAAGGCATGGCATGGATGGTAGAAAGCGGAGTTCTTAAGCGCTCGTCCGATGGCGGCCGGACGTGGCAGGCGACTCTTACCGGAGAAGGCACTTGGCTGTGCTATGCAACACGCGGTCAGCAAGTGTGGGTGGGGGGAACCGCAGGTGCAATCGAGCAGTCAAGCGATGGGGGCCAAACCTGGACAGCCATCGCAGTCATTTCGCGAGGCCAGACCCTCAGTTCGGATGTGGTCGGAATCGACCTGAAAGAGCCCGCGGAGATCGTTTTGGCGACGGCCAGTCACGAGACCTGGAGCAGTGCCAACGGTGGCAGAACGTGGGAAAAACACTGAACTGATCGTCAGGTTCTAGGACTCTGGTCGAAAACAAAGCTGGTTCTTGAGTGCAAAAAAACGTCCCGAGCAAGCTCAGGACGCTTTCGGCAGCCCTCCCCCAGAACTGCCTAACTACGTGGTCATGCTATGTCCCCTTAGAGCGCCTGTAAATATCACTTTCGTAATTCGAGCCATCCACGACAGTATCGCTTCACTCATGTGCGCTGGTGACCGCGGGATAGTTACTGGTCGCGTGGACTACGGCCCGGCGGGGAGGGCCAAAGACCGAATCGACCAGCGCGGCGATCTGGTCCATTGACCCTTCGACATCCAGAGTGAAGCGCACGAGATCGACGTCCGCCAGGGCGGGATAAGCGACCGCGAGATGCCTCCAGGCCGGGTCTTGGGCCAGCGCTACGGCCATGACCTCCTCGTATCCGTATCCGAGGTTCCGCACTCGACAAAGCAGATCGCCCAAATGCACCAGACATGCCATGGGACCGGCGCTGGGGAGGGAATCAATCTGGTGGTGGGACCCCGCAACCTCCAGCAATTCCTTCGACAATCCCCACTTCTTTGAGAGGATTCTTCCGGAATCCTCGTGGGTGAATCCGAGAAGCGATTCTTCCGTAACGTGGAGGGGGCATCTTTGAACGATGGCATTTTGCAGGCACTCGCGAAATTTGGCGGTGTAGAGAACAGAGTTAACCAGGATACCGATGTCATGGATGAGGCCAGCCAGGTAAGCCTTCTCCGGTTCGGGGTAGCCGATGCCGTGTGCCATGGTCTGCGCGACCAATGCGCAGCCCAGCGAGTGCCGCCAGAAGCCGTTGGGGTCGAGAACCCATTTGTCTTCCGGAATTGTCCGGTGCATGCACAAGCCCAATAGAAGCGAACGCACTTTACTGATGCCGAGCGCCATGACCGCAGCCCGGATGGTTTCGATGGATCGGTGCCCGAACAGCGGGGAGTTTGCCATACGGAGGCATTGCGCCGCGATTGCGGCGTCCCGAGAAACCATCTCGACGACTCTTTCCATGCTGACCTCGTCGCATGGCACGCGCAGCATGGCCAGAAGCGGCTGGAGGACGGCGGGAGCAGTTGAGACAGACTCCAGTTTGGCGATCTGCGCTTCCAGTTCCGCGCGTTGCTGGTCGTTCACGGTTTGCCTCCCCCAGGCTGTCCGCCGGGTTGCTTCCAGTAGGCAGTCGTCCCAGGAAAATGAACCAACTGGAACGTGTCATCCACGTGAAACAAGGACTCGGCATGTCCCAGAAAGAAGTAGCCTCCGGCAATCAGGTTGGTATAAAAATGCTGCACGACACGGCGTTTTGAAGCCAAGTCGAAATAGATCAGAACGTTGCAGCAGAAGATGACATCGATTCCCTTCAGAAAAACCATCTTGCTGTCGTCGCTGAGGTTGACACGGTCAAAGCGAATGTGGGACTTAAGGGCGTCATTGGCTTCGAGCTTGTTATTACCCGCATCTCTAAAATACTTGCGGCGTAGAGACTCGTTCACATTGCGCAGGGCATAGTCTCCGTAAATACCGGCGCGCGCGGCCTCGAGAGAGTTGCTGTTCAAGTCAGTAGCCAGAATCTCGAAGTTCCATCCAGCTAGCTGCTTTTCTTCCTGCAGAAACATCGACAGCGTGTACGCCTCCTCTCCGGTGGAGCAACCGGCGGACCAAAACCGAAGCCGCCGGATGCCAAGCGCGGCTTTCGCTTCCATGATTTGAGTAAGAACCACGTTCCGCAGGGCCTCGAACTGCGCGGGATGGCGGAACATGTACGTTTCCCCGATAGTAATTTCGTTGAGTAAGAGCCGTAATTCGGAATCGCGATTCGGCCGGTTGGTGAGTTGGTCAAGATACTGCGCCGGAGTCCCCGCATCGCATGCGGTCATACGGCGCTTGCAGCTGGCAATCAGCAAGTAAAGTTTCTGTTCCGAATGGTAGATGCCTGAAATTCGGTAGATGAGGTCGCGGATCTTTAGGTACGCAGGGTCCTCAAGTTGCGATGCCGGGCTAGCCGTCGATTTTTCCTTTGCGAGCTCGATGGACATTCCCGCATCCTTCTCACTTCTATATCCAGGACCTTAGTTCTGGTGCTTACAAGCGGACGGCGCTGGCCGCCTGTTTCCGGTACGACACACGGCGCAGAATCTCCGGCACGATCTCGTTGAGCGGGCAGACGCGGTCAACCAGGCTGGCGGCCACCACACTGCCTGGCATACCCCAGACTACCGATGAAGCTTGATCCTGTGCGATCACGGCGCCGCCAGCCTCCCGGACCGTCGCCGATCCCCGCGTGCCATCCGCGCCCATCCCAGTCAACACCACCGCCAGAACGTTCGCACCATAGGACCGCGCCACTGAGCGAAACAGCACGTCAACCGCCGGCCGGCAGGAATTCTCTGGAGGTTCCTGGTTGAGGGCAAGCACGCAATCGGCACCTTTGCGCGCTACCGTCATGTGGTAATCACCCGGCGCTATCCATACCTGGCCCTTTTCGAGCTTCCGGCCCTCTTTGCCTTCTTGAACCTGAAGGGGCGTGAGATTGTCGAGACGTCCCGAGAGCAGGTTGGTAAACATCGGCGGCATATGCTGGACAATGACAATGGGGACGGGAAAGTCGGATGGAAACTGCGGCATAAGGAACGCCAGAGCATTCGGGCCGCCCGTAGAAGTGCCGATGGCAAGCACATCGACTTGCTGAGACCGCCGGCTGACGGCGGCGGAATCGCTTGCCGTTACCTCAGACTTCGGGCCGCTGCCGGCGCAGAGCGCCTTGATCTTCGGAATCAGCTCCTGACAGATCTGCTCGCTGGCAAGCTCGGCACTGGAGGCGGAGGGCTTGACTGCATAGTCACTGGCGCCGCGTGCCAGGGCTTCGACCGTCGCCGCCGCTCCCGGCCCCGTCAATGAACTGAACATGACTACCGGCAAATGAGGATCCAGCTTGCGAATTTCGATCAGGGTTTCGATGCCTCCCATGCCCGGCATCTCCACGTCGAGCGTGACCAAGTCCGGCTTGAGCTCGGCAATCCGTCGCAATGCCAGCTGTCCATTGCCGGCCGTGCCGGCCACCGCAATCTCCGGGTCCGAATCCAGCACCTCGCCAAGCTGACGCCGGATGACCGCGGAATCGTCAACGATCAACACGCGAATGGGCCGTATCGTCACACTCATTTTTGTCTCATGCATTTTTCTTATGCGGGCAGCGCGACGCTGCCGCCCATCAGCCTTCGATCAGCGGCCGCCGGCCCGGGCGGCGTTCGCAGCCGGTTGCGGCGCGTCCTCGCGTCCAGCCTCCACCTTGAACTGCCCGACCAGTTCGCGCAGCTGACTTGCCATGTGCGCCAGTTGCTCGGTAGCGGTCTGCGCTTGGCCAACGTTGTTGCTGGTGTTCTGGGCCGCTTCCGCGACCCCGTTGATATTGTTGTTGATGGTGACCGCGCCACGCGCGGCTTCGGCGACGTTACGCGCCATCTCGCCTGTGGTTGCGCTCTGTTCTTCGACTGCGGTCGCGATCGTCGTCGAGATGGAGCTGATCTTGTTGATCACATCCCGGATGCCGCCAATCGCGTTGACAGCCCCTGCGGTGTTCTCCTGGATGACGGTGATTTTGCCTTTGATCTCCTCGGTCGCTTTGGCAGTCTGCTTGGCCAGTTCCTTGACCTCATTGGCCACGACCGCGAAGCCCTTGCCGGCTTCTCCCGCGCGCGCCGCCTCAATGGTCGCGTTCAGAGCTAGCAGGTTGGTCTGCTGCGCAATCGAGGTAATCACTTCGATCACCTTGCCGATTTCCGCGCTCGACTCGCCCAGTTTGCTCACCGTGTGGTTGGTCGATTCCGCCGCCGCGACTGCTTCGGCCGACACCTTTGCCGCTTCGGTCGCGTTCCGGGCAATCTCTCCAATGGTCGTGTTCATCTGTTCGGCTCCCGAGGAGAGCGTCTGCAGGTTCGAGTTGACCTGGCCCCCGGCTTCGGCGACGGTTTTCGCCTGCGCGGTCGTTTCCTCGGAATTCGCCGTAATCTGCTGGCTGGTCGCCGACAACTCCTCGGACGAGGAGGCCAGAGACTGTGCGCTCGTGCTGATCTGCTGCAGCGCACTCTGCATCTGGCGGGCGGTGGTGTTGACAGCTTCCGACAGTTGCTTGAAATCACCCGGATAATTGCCGGTCATCCGAATTGTCAGATCGCCATCGGCCATCTGGCTCAATACCCGGCCCACATCGTGGAGGGGCGTGATTACAGCGTCCAGCGTTTCGTTGACGCCCTCGACGATCTTCCGGTAGTCGCCGGCGTGCCGTGCGGCATCGGCGCGCGTCGATAGCTTGCCCTCGACGGCCGCCTCCACCAGCATCATGGCGTCGGCCATCATGGCATTCAAAGCCAGTTTCTGGGTGGTCACGGCGATTGCGAATTTCACCACCTTGAAGGGCTTGCCGTTCAGATCGAGAATCGGGTTATACGAGGCCTGAATCCAGACCTCCTTGCCGCCCTTCCCCACGCGCTTGAACTCGTCCGCCACATACTCGCCGCGATTCAGCTTTGCCCAGAATTCCTTGTAAGCGGCGCTTTGCCGGTAGCCTTCGTCGACAAACATGCTGTGATGCTTGCCTTTGAGTTCGTCGAGCGTGTAGCCGACCGTGTTGAGAAAATTTTCGTTCGCCCGCAGGATCGTGCCGTCCATGTTGAACTCGATCACGGCCTGCGATTTGCCGATGGCCGCGATCTGGCCCTGGTAGTCGGCATTCCGCAGCTTCTGCGCGGTCACGTCGGTCGCGTACTTGACCACCTTGAAGGGCTTGCCGTTGAGATCGAGAATCGGGTT
>Ga0335079_10000859_pt1 | contig 34503 bp, 37 predicted proteins | sample Lox_Sample_33_FD_206719 | JGI IMG/M metagenome (GOLD analysis project Ga0335079, IMG submission 206719) | Soil microbial communities from Loxahatchee National Wildlife Refuge, Florida, United States - Lox_Sample_3.3 | ecosystem: Environmental > Terrestrial > Soil > Wetlands | place: USA...
GGTCCCAAGGGTTAGGCTGTTCGCCTATTAAAGCGGTACGTGAGCTGGGTTCAGAACGTCGCGAGACAGTTCGGTCCCTATCTGGTGTGGGCGCAGGAGATTTGCGGGGAGTTGTCCCTAGTACGAGAGGACCGGGATGAACAGACCTCTTGTGTACGAGCTGTCCCGCCAGGGGCATTGCTCGGTAGCGAAGTCTGGTAGAGATAAATGCTGAATGCATCTAAGCATGAAGCTCGCCCCAAGATAAGATCTCCCAAGGTTTAAGACCTACGAAGGGCAGTCGAAGACTACGACTTTGATAGGCTGGAGGTGGAAGCACAGCAATGTGTGAAGCTGACCAGTACTAATCGCCCGTTCGGCTTAATCATAAAACTTTCTCAACACGTCTTTGAGAGAGTACAAAGAAGCAGCCTTTGCTTCTGCAGTTCGCTCGATCTCGAATCAAACTTGTTTGCCAGCCAAATGTTCAGCGCCTGCCCGCTGTTGGGGGTCGGAGCTTCAGCTCCGACATCTCAGCAGAGGCCGCGCAGGGCTTTAGCCCCTGAGGATCTGACTTTTCTGTTGTCGCTCTCGCGACCCATTTTGTAGCGCCGGCCTGCCCTGAGTTTCGAAGGGCTTCTAGCCGGCGTTCTTCTGCGGCCGCGAGCAGCAAAACTTTTGAAGTCGTAGCTTGATCGTGCAGGCCTTTTCGACCTTCCACCTTCGAACCTCGACTTCTCCAATTTTCCGGTGATCATACCGCGAGGGTCACACCCGTTCCCATCCCGAACACGGTAGTTAAGCCTCGCAGGGCCGATGATACTGCACGCGCAAGTGTGTGGGAACGTAGGTCGTCGCCGGGATTAAATTAGAAAAGGCCGCGATCCGAGGATCGCGGCCTTTTTGTTTTCTTGGCGGTCTGGCCAGCCAACGCTACGCGCTCTTCGAGAGCGTCGGCGGCGCCGGTCCCTGCTTCTCCGGACCCAGAATCTTCGCCTTCCACTTTTTCAGGAGGCCGTCCTGAACTTCCTTGACCTTCTCCGAGTTCTCGGCAGCGATGTCGTAAATGCCGTAAAGCGTCGTCGCCGAGTCCATCGCCACGCTCGCGCCATCCTTCACCTTGCTCATGGTGCTGGCCGCGGACGAAAAATCCGGAGGCGAAACGCCGTAGCCAGCACCCGTTAAGGCCGCATCCGCTGCAAACGCAATAATCGAATCGAACCAGTCCACCCCTTTGCTGCGGCCCTTTTTCAGCTCTTCAATTCCTTTCGTCACCTGCTCCTGTACCTTCAACCCTTTTTCCGCGTCCTGATGCGACTTCTGAATCTGCACGCGGCGCCCCATGCTGGCGATAAAAAATCCTTCCGTCAGCAGCTTGTTGACGTCCGCTTCAAAACCTTTCAACGCCGCCTGCTTTTTCTTCGAGTCCGGATCGGTCGCCAGTTGCGCGCTGAGCTGTTCGCTTTTGTCCAGCAACTCGTTCAACGTTTCCGCCAACTCGTGCGCCAGAAAAACCAGGTGGGTCAACTTCCCTTTCCACAATTCGTTGTCATCGCCCAGCGTCTTCACATTGGTGACGTTGATCGGCAGCTTGAGTACCGCATTCACGCTGCTGGCCACTACTTCGCGCGCCACGCCAAGCTGCGGATTTTGCGCGTACGTTTTCTTCAGCGATTCCAGGTCGCCCATCACCCGCTTCTGCACCCGATCGGCGTCCTGCATGCACTCCCAAAGCGTTTTGCCGCCATCCACCACCGCGCGGTACATGCCGATAATCGAAAGCGCCAGTGTCGCGCCTCCCGTCGCCACCGCTCCGCCCAAACCTGCTGCCGCGCCGGCGACCCCCGCAGCCCCTTTCACCAGCTTGATGGCCACGCCCTGGCGGTACGACTTGTACTCTTTCTTCTGCTTCTCCAGTTCGTCCCACCGCTTCGTAATCGCGGCCATGGCTTTCGTTTTGGCCTGCTGAATATCCAGTTCAATCTGCTGAAGCACACGCTTCCGTCCTTCGGCGTACTTAAAAAAGTCGCCGCCCGCGGCACCGCACTCGGTGTCCAACGCCTGCAGCCGCGGCACGATTTTCTTCAACGAATCCACGAATGCGTCTTTGCAGTCGTCGCTGATCGATTGGAGCAAGAGCGGATCCTTGTTCAACATCGCATACGTGGGCGGAGGTACATCCAGCATGACCCGCAAGGGATACTCCGGAACGGGTATCCAACGCAGATTCAGCTGCGGTTTGTACTCGTATTCAATCGCCTTGGAAAGTCGCCAATCGAAAAGCAACACGTCAGACATGGGTTTGCTCCGCTCACGTGCGGGAATGGAGTAAGGACGCTAGCGCCGGCCAACGTGCAAGTCAAGGCTGCATTCCGTCGATTCGTAACCATGCAGTTGCGCCTCTGCTCCGTCTCTCATCTTTACAAGCGACAACCACCGCCGAAAACCATCACGCCGTTCTTCTTCTTTCTAGGAGTGGGAGCTTTAGCTCTTTCGGAGGTGGGGGCTTCAGCCCCCACGAACCATGCGATGCGGAACAGGGCTTCAGCCCCTGAAGAAAGCTTCGCAGCATGGTCTACGCAGCTGCGCACTTTTGGCGAGATGGGAGTCTAGAACGAAATTTCGATAAAGGAGAACGCCAATCAGGGCTGAAACGAACTTGCTGCCGCCGCACTAGCGCGCGAACCCGCCGCCGGAGCAGCACTCGCCGTAACCGAGGAAGACGCCACGCTGGCGTGAGCCGACTCGAGCAGCCACCAATCGTTTCGAAAGTACGGCATCGTCTCGCGGCTGTGCTTCGGGCTGTTCAAATAGTGTTCCGCGCGCGCCAGTGTCACCGCGTATGCCCACTGCAAGTCGCTGCCGGACGCGAACACATTGCTGGCGCTCACGCCAAACCGCGAGGTCTTGCCGCCCTCAGCCAGTTCCATCCATAGCGTGCCATCAGGGTCGATCGAAAGCGTGCCCGAGTGATCGAGAAACTTGAACAGATGGTCTAGGAACTCGCGGTCCGGAACAACCTCGTCCCGCACGGCCTGCTCCGTGAGCGCTTCGAGCTGTTCGCGATAGTTTTTCCATTCGGCGGACGCGCCCACCACGTCAGCCTTTTGCTCGCTGATCAACGCTTGCAGTTCCTTTTTGCGCGCCCGGTCTTTTTCGGCCTTCGCTTCGCGCATTTCCTGATCCAGCTCGGACGCCTGCGGGCTTGGATGACGCTCCAGTTCATGCTCGGGATTGAAGCGGCCGGTCAGCACATACGACGCAGCCACCACGCCAAGCTCATGCGGTGCAAAAACCGCCATCGGAATCAGCAGCTTCTTCGAGTGATAGAGCTGCTCGGTGCCGCTCCGGCATTCGCTGCTCCGCTTGATGGTGCCCGGCAGTTGCGCGAAATGTAGAACGTAGAAATTCGATTCGGGATGGTGCTCGCCGTACTTCGTGAAGGAGCGAGCGATCGCTTTGGGCGACGTCATGCCGAAGTCGTTGATGTAATCGGCGTGCACCGATTTCGGGAAATAAGTTTTCAGGACGCGGCTGGCGAAATTCGCACAGTTATTCGTGACGCCATTGAAATGATTTACGTTTGCCAGTCCGTTGAATTTTTCGATGAATGCTTGGTCCTGTTCGACACTCGTGGAGATCACAAACGCGTACATGCTGCGTTCCAACGTCGCGCCGACCATTTCACGCCACTCCGCCTTGTAGCTAGTCCGGCAGCTTCCCGTGGCGCAGTAGCTGGCCAGGATTGAATCGCGGTAACGCTCTTCCAGGACATGTTTGATTTTCCAGCTGGCGAAAAGCGGGCGATTCGCAGGGTCTTCAACCCCGTAGAGATAAACCGCCAGCGGCACGACGTTCCACTCGAACGGCTGATCCTCGCCGAGCGTCGTGTAGTTGCTCATCACCGAGCCGTTTTCGCCGTCGCGGCAAAGCCGCAACTTGACCGGGGTTTCCGCGCAGACGCGGGAAAAGTAGACGGCTGTGTGGCCCGAGCCGGTGATCCGCGCCACGCTGGTGTCCAAGGATTCGTTCAACAGCACGCCTACGTCGGCGCTGGCTCGGGAGCTAAAAGCCAGAGCGCAGAAACAGAGCACCGCAAAGCCTAGGCTGACCCGCAAAGATCGCCCGCCACTACTTCTCTCGAGTTTGAACTGCCTGCTCAACGTCGCTCACCTTCAGTGCTGCAAAAATACAATTTTACCGTCCGCAATCGCATCGGGCTCAACTTGTAGAGGCTGGAGTATTCGTCCTTAAGCCAAACCGTTACCGTACTCCTGGACAGGTTTCTGGGCTGTCTAAGCCTATGAACACAAATGACTTGTTCCGCCATCCGGTGATGGACAATGGCGCGGCGGGTTGCTCCGGCTGGAGGCGGAATCCGCCGCTTGGCACCTTTGTCCGTCGCGGGCAGGGGGAAAGGGACGAAGAGGCGCCTTGGGTAGAACCCGGCCTAGAGCACTAGGTTGCGGCCATGGTTTCGGCACGTTTTTCTCTGGACTTTTGATACAAATTGTGGTAAATAGCTTAGTGGCTAATACGGGGCATTCGGCGAACCAGTCGCCTCTTTGGGACCGAGCGGTGCCAAGCCAAAATTTGCCATAGGAGCTTGTAAATCCTTTAGAATGATATTCTTCGCAGACCCTACCCTCTAAGTCCTTTGTTTTGATATTCTTTCAAAAATAGGGGAGGGGGTGGGTAGCCAAACCTGGCCCCGCCGAAGCCTCGGCCGATCCCGGAGAGGGTTTCTGCGTGAGCGGTTTTTCGAGCAGCGGTTCGTGTGGTTTCTGTTAGGTATTTTGTGCGGCGACCCGTATAATTACCGTTTGTCTCTACAGCTTGGAGGGCAGTGATGTACGCCGTGATTCAAACCGGGGGAAAGCAGTACCGCGTCGCGCCCGGCGACACCATCCGCATCGAGCGCGTCTCGGGCGACGTTGGGGAAAAAGTGACTTTTGGCAAAGTTCTGGCCGTGCATTCCGGCGACAGCGATAAAAAGATTGTCACCGGCGGCGACGCTGCGAAAGCGACTGTCAGCGGCAAGATCGTCTCGCAGGGCCGGGCCAAAAAAATCAAAGTGCTGAAGTTCAAAAAGGGCAATCAGTACAAAATCGCTCGCGGCCATCGCCAGAACTACACCGCCGTCGAAGTCAGCGAAATCAAGCTGTAGTTCGTTGCGATTGCCTTGTAGTGGCGAAGCTCGCTGCGCACGTTTTGCGAGCGCGTGGTGAGTTTTTGTAGGGGCGCAGCATGCTGCGCCCGATTCGAGCGAGATTGCTCGAAGGAGCAAAAGATGTAGGGGCGGGCTTTAGCCCGTCCCGCGGTGTAAGCCGAAGGCACCCATCGAAATCCTCGGCAAAACTCTTGCGAGAAATTCCGGGCCGCTCGCAAACGCGAGCTCGCCCATCGAAAAGATAAAGGAAACACGTCATGGCACACAAAAAAGGCGGCGGCTCCTCAGTTAACGGCCGCGACTCCCACGGTCAAAGGCTCGGCGTCAAGCGCTTCGGCGGACAGCTGGTCAACGCAGGCACGATTCTCGTCCGCCAGCGCGGCACCAAGCATCAGGCCGGCGAAAACGTTGGCCAAGGCAAAGACGACACGCTGTTCGCGCTCGTTACCGGCTTCGTAAAGTTCCAAGACCGTGGCCGCCACGGCCGCTTCATCAGCATCGAGCCCGCCGCAGCCAAATCCGCCGCCGCGAACTAACTCGGGACTGGCACGCAGCGGGGCGGTGGCCGAGGCCGACGTCCTCGCCAGTGCATCCCTCGCAGGAAAACGTCTATGGACTGTCCCGCGAATATCCGCGATTGGGAACTCATTCAAGCCAAGTGGGTGCTGCGAGGTATCGAGCCTACAGAACTCGTACAGATCGCGGTTTCAGCACTTGAGCGCGGCTGGGAGGGAATTGCTCTCAGCCAAATCGCGGGGTTATCAGAACCAACCTTCGGCGACCTCGAGAGTCTCCCGGCAAGGTTGTTCGCTGAGCTTGGACTCAAGACGATCGGGCGAGATGAAGCGATTGCTCTTCTGATCGCTCGTGACTATCCCGCAACGCACCCGGTCATTTCACAGCTTCGGCGGGCCTTTCCAAGCTTCGCGAACCGCTGGAAAGAACACGTCGCGTCGTGGGGCGGAAGTCCCGCTGGCTCTTATAACGACATGGGGGAATTCGTTCATTTCGTTGTCGAGGATCTTTACGAGCCAGGGAATATCGAAGAGACGAAACGAGCGTTTTTGCTACTGGAGGACCTGCTGAAGAGAGCAGACGAGGAAGCAAGGAATCTCATTGGGCTGGGCTTCTTTGAAACACTGCAGAACGTTGCTTCTTGGCGACCGGGCGGCAACAAGGTGTATGAACAATTTTTCGGCCCTCTATCCCAGCAAGTCTGGCGTGAGCTACAAATAATATGGGCAGGCAAATCTAGCCTCATGGATGTCATTCGGGCCGAGCAAAGCGAGAGAGGTTCAGAATAAGTAGAGCAGTTGAGACAGCAGAGCGACACTGGAGCATCAGTTCGTGTTTGTAGATGAGGCTAAGATTTTTGTGAAGGCGGGGAACGGCGGGAACGGGTGTGTCGCGTTTCGGCGGGAGAAGTATGTGCCGCGCGGCGGGCCTTCGGGTGGGGATGGCGGACACGGCGGGAGCATTTATCTCGAAGCGAATCCGAACGACAACACGCTGTTGCGTTACCGCTACAACCGCGAATTCAAGGCGGACCGCGGCCGCCACGGCGAAGGCTCGAACTGCACCGGCCACAGCGGCGAAGACATGTTGTTGCAAGTTCCGGTCGGCACGGTTGCGTATGACGAGGCGAGCGGCGAGACGCTGGCGGATTTGTCTGCACCCGGGCAACGCGTGCTGGTGGCGCAGGGCGGACGTGGGGGACGCGGCAATCAGAATTTTGCGAAGCCGTGGCATCAAGCGCCCCGCGAACACGAAGACGGCCACCCCGGCGAAGAGCGGCATCTGCGGCTCGAGCTGAAGCTGCTCGCCGACGTTGGCTTGGTGGGTTTTCCAAATGCCGGAAAATCCACGCTGATTTCGGTGATTTCCGCGGCGCGGCCGAAGATTGCGAATTATCCGTTCACCACGCTGGAACCGAATCTCGGCGTGGTGAATGCGGACGGGCTGGGGTCGGCCGCGAAAGAAGGGCGCGAACTCGGCCGCACCTTTGTCGTGGCCGATTTGCCTGGACTGATTGAAGGCGCGCACGAAGGCGCCGGACTCGGCATTCGTTTTCTGAAGCACGTCGAACGTACGCGCTTGCTGGTCCACCTGATCGACACCAGCGATGGCAATGACGCCGATCCGATCCACTCATTTGAAATCATCAACGGCGAGCTGGCCGCCTTCAGCGAAACGCTAACGCAAAAGCCGATGATTGTGGTCGCCTCGAAGCTTGACGCCACGACGGATCGCACGCGCCTCGAACAATTGCGCGAGTTTTGCCAAAAGCGCGGCCTGGAATTCCACGCCATTTCCGCCGCAACCGGCGAAGGCGTCCGCGAACTGGTCCGCGGCATCGCCGACGCGCTGGACAAAATTCCGCGTGCCGCAAACGAAGCCCATCCGGATGCGGCGGCATCTAATCTCACGCAAGAACGTGACGAAAACGCGGCCATTGAAGAATCGCACTCGGCGCGGTTCCCCGGTTCATGAGAAACTCAGTTTAATGACCCCTTGGGAGGCGCATTGACCACCGCGCAGGCGCACGCACATCGTACCGCCGCCAAACATCATCCGCGCCGCATCGCGCTCTTCGGCGGTTCTTTTGATCCGATTCACAATGGACATTTAGCGGTGGCGCGTTCCGCGGACCGGCGCTTCAATTTCGACGAAATTCATTTCATTGCGGCCAGCCGCCCGCCGCACAAACTAAAGCAGCATCTGGCACCCTTTCCGCATCGCTTTGCTATGGCTTCCCTAGCCTGCTCGGATCATCCGCATTTCGTGCCATCGCTGGCGGAAGCGGGCGAGGATTTTGCCGGCACGCAACTGCATTATTCCGTAGATACGGTGCGATACTTCCGCCATGCCTACAACCAACAGGGCGATCGCATCTTTTTCATCATCGGCGCGGACGCGTTTCTGGATATTCCGGTGTGGAAAGAATACGAAACGCTACTCGGGCTCTGCGATTTTATTGTGGCCAATCGCCCCGGCATTCGCGTGGAAGCGCTGCGCCTAGTGATTCCGCCAGACCTGATCGGCCGCCGCGACGGAAAGAAAGACAAGGAGACCGACCCGCCCCCGTCACAAGTCGTTGCACATTTGCATGCCACTTCGGTCTATTTGCTGGAAAATGTGGCTAGCGAAGTTTCCGCTACGGACATTCGGCGCCGCGCCAATCGCGGCCAGTCCATTCACGGTCTTGTCTCCAGTCGCGTGGAAGAATACATTCTTAAACAGGGTCTGTACCGGTGAAATTAGAGACACTCCCACAAAGCGTGCGGCTGGCGGTGGAAGCCGCGCAAAACAAAAAAGCGGCGCAAATTACCGTGCTTGACTTGAGCGGCGTGGGCGCGTTCACCGATTACTTTGTGATTTGCACGGGGTTCAGCACGCCGCAAGTGCAAGCCATCTGCGAAGAGGCGGAAGAGCAACTGGCGAAACATATGCATCGCACGCCGAAGCACCGCGAAGGTTACGGGTCGGCCGGCTGGGCGCTCCTCGATTTCGGCGGCTTCATTTTGCATGTTTTTAATGAGCAGGCGCGGCGATACTACGATCTTGAGCGGCTGTGGCGTGCTTCGCCGAAGCTGGAAATTCCGGATGAACCGGGCGTGGCCGCGCGGCATCATGCCTACGACGAACCGCACGCAGCAGGCGAAGCCTATTCCAAATGAGCGCGGAGCGATTGCCGTGGATCGCGGAAGATCCGGCATCGCTGCGTCTCCTTGAACTGGCGCAAAAAGTAGCGAACGCTCCAACAACACTCCTTATTACCGGCGAGAGCGGCACCGGTAAAGATCATTTAGCGCGGCTGGTGCATGAACTCGGTCCGCGGCGCGATGCGCCCTTCCTGAAAATTGATTGCGCAAGCTTGCCGCCGCAACTGGTGGAGAGCGAATTGTTTGGCCACGAAGCGGGCGCGTTTACCGGCGCGGTGGAACGCAAGCTGGGGCGACTGGAACTCGGCGGCAACGGCACCATTGTGCTGGACGAAATCGCAGCGCTTTCACCCGGAGCGCAAGGCAAGCTGCTGCGCGTTTTGCAGGAACGCACGTTCGAGCGACTGGGCAGTACGGAAACGCTGAAGATCGAGGCGCGGATCGTAGCGTTGACCAATGTTGATCTGAATGAAGCGGTTTCCACCGGCCGCTTTCGCGAAGATTTGTACTTTCGCCTGAATGTCCTGGCGCTCATAGTTCCGCCGCTACGAGGACGTCCAGCGGACATTCTGCCGCTGGCAGAGCATCTTCTCGCTAGTTTGCGGGGAATCCATGGCCGACCCGGCGCGCATCTCAGCGAAGCATCGCAACGCATGCTGGCGGCGTATGCGTGGCCGGGAAATGTGCGTGAACTGCGCAACGCGCTGGAACGCGCGGTCGTTTTTTCGCAACACGATGAGCTGGAGCCTGCGGACTTTCCCGAAAACATGCGTGCAGCTGCTGGAATCAGCGCCGCGATGAACGGCTTGCGTTCGCTTGAAGAGATCGAGCGCGAAGTGATTGGCGCAACACTCGAAGCCACGCGCTACAGAATCAGCCGCGCCGCGGAAGTCTTGGGCATCAGCCGCAAAACGCTGCTGGAAAAACGCAAAAAGTACGGCCTCAAGTGAAGATTCGTTTGCTGATGCTGGGAAAGACGCGGCGGGCCGAGCTGCGCGGCGTGATCGATGACTATGTGAAGCGGATCGGGCGGCAGTGCCCGATCGAAGTCAGCGAAGTACGCGACGGAGAAGCAGCGCTCAAGAAGCTGGATGCGGACCGCGCAGCGACGGCCGTTTTGCTGGACGCCGGCGGGAAGGCCTACAGCTCCGAAGCGTTTGCGAAATGGTTGGGCGAGTTGCGCGACCGCGGCGCGCGCGAGCTGATTTTTGTTTGCGGGGATGCGGACGGGTTTCCCGCGGAGTTGCGCGAGCGCGTTACAACGAAAATTTCGCTAAGTCCGATGACCTATTCCCATGAACTTGCCCGGGTTCTGCTCGTTGAACAAATCTACCGGGCGTTTGCGATTTTGTCGGGCAGCCCGTATCCGCGGTAGGAGATAGTCCTGAAAGGCAGCAAAAACACGGGTGTGAAGACCCGCCACTACGCCTGCCAAGACACGCCATTACATTCGCGGGCGAAAATGGTATAGAACATAGACCATGCCACTGCGAATTGTGCCGGACGAAGGTGCGCCCTCGGCGGCGATCGAAATTCCGTTGGAAAAGCCGCTGCCCGATTATGACCTGGAGCAGATTGAGCAGCCCACGCCGCGCGATGTGGACGTGGTGCTGGTTTCGCAAGGCTTTCGCGACCTCGTCGACGACGCGCGCGGCGTGCTGACCGATCTGCTGAGTCACACGGGCCTGGAAATCTTCCAGTTCACGGGCGCAATTTGCCCGGGGGACGATGAAGTGTACCGCCCGGGATTGTGGATCATCGTGCGCGATCCAAGCGCCAATCCCAAAGTCAGCCTGTCCATTGAGACAGAGGGGCGGATCGCGAAGATTGCCCACACCCTGTCCGAACGCCTGGGTCTCTGTTAAGCAACCGTCTACCGCGGCTCCATTGACCGCGTGTTGGTAGGCCGATAAGGTAAAGCCAAGAGCAGCGGTCTCCATGCAGATGAATGTGCATGGCAAGCCGCCTTTTCGGTCCCGTCAAAACGCGAATCTCTTTACAACAGGAGTTGCTTATGGAACGTCCTACTGGGGTAACGATCCTTGCAGTGCTGTATTTTCTGGGCGCGGCGTGTCTCGGACTTGCCGGACTGGGATTCATCGTGGGCGGCTCGGCTATCGCGGCTGCCGCTGCGAAGTCGGGAGGCCCCGGCGCGGCGCTTTTTGCGGCAGGCGGAGCGGTCATCGGCGTATTCTGCCTGGTATTTGCGGTGGCGTACCTAGTTCTGGGCATCGGGTTTATCAAGCTGCAGAACTGGGCGCGCATCGTCGTCATCGTTCTCACCGGAATTGGCATCCTGTTCGGGCTGCTCGGGCTGATGACCGTGATGATCCACATGATGGTGTTCCAGTTGGTTTTCCAGCTCATCGTTCTGGCAATAGAAGTTTGGGTCGTGGTGTATTTGTTCAAGCCGCATGTAAAGCAGGCGTTCGGCGCGACCAGCTTCTAAGAACCTAGACCGGAGTATTTTTCTCGGAGGGCAGCGGCTCTGTCGCTGCCCTTTTCGTTTTGGGCCGCTTCGGCTCATGGGCCGACCGCCTTGACGTTTGTGCTGGCCCCCGCCACACTCTAGAACCTTCGCACAGGCTTGCTCCCGCCAGGCGAAAGACGCGGGCGAGACGCCGGCGCTACAAAATGAGCTTTGCCTCTCGCGGCCTCTGCTGGTGAGAACAAGGCGCGGTGCTGGTTCATAACGCTGTACAGGCAAGAGTGCCCTTCGAGGCTCAGGACAAGGCTGTGCTACTGAGGGCGCTGTTCGCGCCTCGCTTCGAGGCTCAGGGCAAACCGGCGGTACGAAAGAACGATCCATGGCCGAAGAAAAAGGGTTGCTGATTGTTTATACCGGGCCGGGCAAGGGCAAGACGACTTGCGCGCTGGGAACGGCGTTTCGCGCGGTGGGGCAAGGGCTGCGGGTGCTGATGGTGCAGTTCATCAAGGGATCGTGGCACTACGGCGAGCTGGACGCGGCGAAGATGCTCGGCGATGACAAGTTTGAGATCCGACCGATGGGGCGAGGCTTCGTGAAAATCGGAGGAGCGGAGACGGATCCCGAAGACATCAAGCTGGCACGGGAGTGTTGGGAAACCGGGCGGGAGGCGATTTACGGCGGGAAGTACGATCTGGTGGTGCTGGACGAGATCAACTACGTGATCAGCTACAAGATGCTGGAGGTTGGGGAGATTGCGGAGGCGTTGAAAGGGCGGCCGGAGCGGGTGCACGTGGTTTGCACGGGGAGGAATGCGCATCCGCTGCTAGTGGAGGCGGCGGACCTGGTGACGGAGATGCGCGAGGTGAAACATCCCTACACCAAAGGTATACTGGCACAGCGGGGAATTGACTACTAGAAGTGGCAGCGTAGTGACAGGTCGCCGAAGCGAAGAGCCGACAGCTGACAGCTGCAGGTTACAGTTCACAGTTAGCGCCAACCCGAAGGACTCGGAAACGGCAATTGGGTAAGTTTGCGGCGATAGACATTCATGGCCTGGTTCAAACGAGATAAAAAAGCGATTGAGCAAACGACCCCTCCCGAGGAGCGGCGTGTGCGCACAGAAGGGCTGTGGGCGAAATGCGAGTCCTGCGGAACGATCGTGTTTCGCAAAGACCTGGAAGCGAACCTGTATGTCTGCCCGAAGTGCCAGTTCCATTTCAAGATGAGTGCGAAGCAGCGGCTGGAGATGCTGCTGGATTCGCGCTATACGGAACACGACGCGGGGATGACCTCGACCGACCCGTTGAAATTCGTGGATACGAAGCCCTATGTCGCGCGGATCAAGGAAGCGCGGAAAAAATTGGGCATCAACGACGCGGTGATTACAGCGGAAGGCAAACTGAATGGGCGCGGGATTGTGTGTTGCGCGATGGAGTTTGGGTTTATTGGCGGGTCGATGGGCGCGGTGGTGGGCGAGAAGGTGACCCGCGGGATTGAACTGGCCATCGAGACGCGGCAGCCGCTGGTGGTGGTGTCCTGCTCCGGCGGTGCGCGCATGATGGAAGGGACGATCAGCCTGATGCAGTTGGCGAAGGTGTCGGCAGCGCTGGCGCGACTGGATGACGCTAGGCTGCCCTACGTTTCGCTGTTGACCGATCCGACGACAGGCGGCGTGACCGCGAGTTTTGCGATGCTCGGGGACATCAATATCGCGGAGCCGGGTGCGCTCATTGGCTTTGCCGGACCGCGAGTGATTGAGCAGACCATCCGGCAGAAGCTGCCCGAGGGCTTTCAACGGTCGGAATTTTTGCTGGAGCATGGATTTCTGGACGCTGTCGTTCACCGCAAAGACCTCAAGAGCTTCATTTCCAACTTCTTCGACTTGCTGCTGAATTGAGATGGACTACCAGAGTTCGGTTCGTTATTTGCTTTCGCTAGGGCGAGAGCTGGCTGCGCCGACGCAGGCGGCAGCAGCGAAGTTCGGTCTCGAGAACATCTCCCTTTTGAGCGAGCGGTTGGGGCGGCCGGATCGGGCTTATCCTTCGGCACATATTGCAGGCACGAATGGCAAAGGATCGACGGCGGCGTTTCTGGAGTCGATCCTGCGATGCGCCGGGTTTCGCACCGGGCTGAACACGTCGCCGCATCTGGAAAGAATCAATGAGCGGATGCGGGTGAATGGCGAAGCGATCAGCGACGAGGCGTTCGCGAAAACGTTCACGCGGATCCAGGCACTGAATGAGGAATTGCTGGCGGCGGGGAAGCTGCGCGCGCATCCGACGTATTTCGAATGCGTAACCGCCATGGCGTTTGAATACTTTGCGCGGGAACGCGCGGAGTTCGGTGTTTTTGAAGTAGGATTGGGCGGCCGTCTGGATGCGACAAACATTCTGACGCCGGTGATTTCGGTGATTACGCGGGTGGATTTCGATCACGAGAATTTTCTGGGGCATTCCCTGGAAGAAATTGCTGGAGAGAAGGCCGGGATTATCAAGCGCGGTGTGCCGGTCGTGGTGGCGGAGCAGAGGCCGGAAGCACTGGCCGTGATTCGAGAGCGAGCGGAAAAGCTGGGCAGTTTGGTGATTGATGTCTCGGAGATGTTTGAGCTGGGGACGGTGGAAACAAGCCGCGGAACGAGCCGAGCGGTTACCGTGGAGAAAGATTCCGGCTGGAACAGCGAGATTGCGCCGCAACTTCCGGGCCGATATCAGATCCAAAACGCGTTGAACGCTGTGGGTGCGGCGCGTTGGCTGCAGAAGCGCGGCTATCGGATTTCGGATTCGGCGATTACGGAAGGGATTGCCAACGCAGAATGGCCGGGACGGCTGGAAAAGATGCAGTCGCGTCCAGATGTGTATCTGGATGGGGCGCACAACCCCTCGGCGGCCAGGGAGTTGGCGGCGTTTTGGAAGGAGAATTTTGGTGGACGCAAAGTCCGGCTGGTGTTTGGGGCGCTCCGGGACAAGGCTGTGGACGAGATCGCCGGAATTCTCTTTCCTTTGGCGGAGGAAGTCATTCTCACGCAGCCGCAGACGACACGGGCCATTTCCGTGGCGCAATTAGCAGAGATTACTGCGCACCATGCCACCAAATGGAAGATCGTGCCGGAGCCCGAAGCGGCTTTGGAATACGCCTTGGAGCGCACGGCTGCGGAAGATGCTGTGTTTGTAGCTGGGTCGCTTTATCTGGTCGGGCAATTGCGACACCACTGGAAAAACCGCGCGCAAGTCGCGGCTCGTTAAAAAACATCGTAGAATGACCGACGCGAATCGATCTGCAGTCGCACGAGTGTGATTTGGATCGTGGTATGAGGAGGCAAAACGCTCAAAGCGACCGGTGGAAACCGATTCATCCAGGTGCGTTGGCGCTCATTGGTTTACTGCTCTTGGGAACGGGCGCTACCGATCTTTTTGCTCACAGACTCCACTATGCAAACGTTTGGGGCGCACCGGTTTTTGTACCATTCGTGATCGTGGGCGGAGTGTTGGCGTTGGCCGGAGCTGTTCGGCTATGGACGAAGCCTGAGTAGAGAGGGAGTTTTTTATCGGCGCGTTAGACAAAAGTGACCTCGGGCACCCGCTGGTCGGTGTGATCATGGGTTCGTCTTCCGACTGGGAGACGATGGAGCACGCGGCGAAGACGCTCGAAGAGCTGGGTGTGCCTTACGAGAAGCGCGTGGTTTCGGCACATCGCACACCCGACCTACTATTTGAGTATGCGGCGAGCGCAGAGCAGCGCGGCATTGAAGTGATTATCGCGGGCGCGGGTGGCGCGGCGCATTTGCCGGGGATGACCGCGGCGAAGACGGTGTTGCCGGTGCTGGGCGTGCCCGTGGAATCGAAGGCGCTGAAAGGACTGGATTCGTTGCTCTCGATTGCGCAGATGCCGGGGGGAATTCCCGTTGGAACGCTGGCGATTGGGAAGGCTGGGGCGATTAATGCGGCGCTGCTTGCAGCAGCGATCCTGGGAGCGAAACATGGGGCGATCCGCGAGGCGCTGCGGAAGTTTCGCGAGGCGCAGACGCAAAAAGTGTTGACGAATCCCGATCCCGCTCGGACTACGGTTGCAGTGGGAAGCGCCGGAGCGGTCGTCGCAACAGTGCAGCCGCTCAGATCGAAGAGGAAGCGCTCGTGAGTATCGGGATCCTCGGAGGGGGTCAACTGGGGTACATGCTCGCTCTCGCGGGCTACCCGCTGGGAATGCGGTTCCGCTTTCTCGATCCTTCGCCGGAAGCGCCGGTTGGGCGGATTGCCCCGCGCGTAACTGGCGATTTCTCGGACCGGGCTGCGCTGGAAAAGTTCGCGCATGGGCTAGAAGTGGTGACGTACGAGTTTGAGAATGTGCCGGTGGATGCTGCGCACTTTTTGGCGAAGAAGGTATCGGTGTTTCCTCCACCGGTAGCTCTGGAAACAGCGCAGGACCGGCTGAAAGAGAAGCAACTCTTCGACAAACTGGGCATAGGCACGACGCAGTATGCAACGCTAGATTCGGCATACGACTTGGACGCCGCCGTGAAAAAGATTGGCTTGCCGGTGGTAGTGAAGACCCGCCGAATGGGTTACGACGGGAAGGGGCAGTGGGTGCTGCGTACGAAGGAGGAGGTCGGAGTCGCGAAGGAGAATCTGCCCAAGGTGCCGTGCCTGGTGGAAAAGTTCGTGCCGTTCACGCGGGAGCTTTCGGTTTTGGCGGCGCGCGCAAAAGGCGGCGAGACTGCACTTTACCCGCTAGTGGAAAATCAACACCGCAGCGGAATTTTGCGCCTGTCCTTGGCCCCGGCGCAGAAAGTGGCTGCCGAGATTCAGAAGGCCGCAGAAGAGGCGGCCAGGAAAACACTGGAAGCCTTGAACTACGTTGGCGTTCTGGCCATCGAGTTTTTTGAATGTGAGGGGCAGCTGCTGGCTAACGAGATGGCGCCGCGCGTGCACAACTCGGGACACTGGACCATTGAAGGTGCGGTGACCAGCCAGTTTGAGAACCATCTGCGGGCCATTAACGGCTTGCCGTTGGGTTCGACGATGCCGATTGGGGCATCCGCGATGATCAACCTGATCGGCGAATTGCCCGATTCGAAGCAGGTTTTGGCCGTGCCTTCGGCGCACCTGCATCTCTACGGGAAGGAGCCGCGGCCTGGGCGCAAGCTGGGCCATGTGACGTTGCGGGCGCCCTCGTTTGAGAACCTGACTAGCCGATTTGCGAGCCTGCCTTCCTTTTTTCAGCGCCCAGAGTTCTGCCTAAACGGAAATCGGCCCTAGGGGCTGGGGAGCCGGTTGCTGGGCTTCCCTGCCGGATGCTAGGATTTTGGGGTTCCATGAGCCCTGTAGACTCCAACCGTCCCCGTGTGGGCATTCCCTGGCGAACTTCGGAAGAGGAAGCCCAAGCCAATCGGCTCAAAATCGCGAACTATGAAGAGGCGGTGCGCAAAGGGGGCGGCGAGCCGGTACTCATACCGCTGGCAGATAAGAGGGCGCAGGAATATCTGATTCCGACCGTGCAGGCTTTTGTGCTTCCTGGTAGTCCGTCCGATGTGGATCCCGCCGAATATGGCGAGACAAACCGAGGGAAGTCCGAGCACGCGGACTTGGCACGGGAACAGGTAGATCGCGCCATCCTGAGACACGCTTTTGCGGAGAAGAAGCCGGTTCTGGCCATCTGCTATGGCTGCCAGTTGCTGAACGTGTACTTGGGAGGAACACTGATTCAGGATGTGCGGTCGGAGTTGGGAACCACCACGCCGCATCGCAAGAAGGACGTTACGCCACCCAGCGAGCACGACCCCATCCATTCCGCCGATTTCGCTGTCGGTAGTCGACTGGCGGAATTGGCGGGTAACACGCGGGCTCAGATTAACAGTTCGCATCACCAGGCGATCGCGAAGCCGGGGCGAGATTTGCGGGTTACCGGACATGCCGCAGACGGCGTGATTGAAGGTGTGGAGTGGACCGGCGATTCGAATTGGGTCATGGGCGTTCAGTGGCATCCTGAGCGCATGTTTGGAGACGCATTTTCGGAGCGGCTGTTCGCGGAGTTTGTGGCGGCAGCGCGTGGCGCTGCAGTGCAACGATCGTAACTTGAGCTTCGGCATTCCAGGCTTTCGTTCGTCAAACAGACGGGGGACAGGATGATTTCACTCGCGGGCAAGGCTGCGCTGATCACGGGAGGTTCGCGCGGAATCGGTGCGGCAGCAGTGAAACTGTTCGCGCAGGCCGGCGCGGACGTGATTTTCAGTTACAACAAGGCCAAAGATGCGGCGGCGCAAGTGGAGCAGGAAGCGCGGCGGCACGGCACTCGCGTGGAAGCGTTCAAAGCTGACGCCGGCAAGCACACTGACAACAAGAAATTGGTCGAACACTGCATCGCCCGGCTGGGCCGGCTCGATATTGTGGTCGCCAACGCGGGAGTCTGGAATATCGACGATTTGCCGATCGAAAAAATGAGCGAGAAGCAGTGGGATGAAATGATTCGCGTGAATCTGAAAAGCGTCTACTCGATTATTCACTTTTGCGTGCCGCAGATGATCAAGCAGAAGGGCGGGAAGATCATTCCGATCACGTCGACGGCCGGACAACGCGGCGAATCGTTGCACACACATTATGGGGCGAGCAAAGGCGGCGTGATCAGTCTGGTGAAAGGTCTTTCGACGGAGTTGGCGCGGCATAACATTCTGGTGAATTCGATCGCGCCGGGCTGGGTAGCGACGGACATGTCCAACCCCGTGATTCAGACCAAGGAAGGCGCAAAGGCGGTAGCCAAAGCGATTCCGCTGGGCCGCGCTGCAACGGCGGAGGAGATTGCCGGGCCGATCCTGTTCCTGGCGTCGGACTTGGCCAACTTTCTTACCGGGGAAATCATCAATGTAAACGGAGGTTCGGTGCTTTGCGGATGAAGTGTAGCCATTTCGTGCTGGCGGCGGCGCTACTGAGCGCTGCGGGTGCAGCACTGCACGCGGCGTCTCCGCACAGAGCATCTCGCCACGAAGAGCAGCAAAATCCCGAAACGATGATGCCGGAGCAGAGCGAAGCGAAAGCACGGCAGGTCCTGAGCGATCTAATCAACGCCAGAGGCGGAGCTGCGTATCTGGAAATGCGCGAAAGCCAATGCCACGGGCAGCGCGCCCAGTTCGGCCACAACGAAGCGGTTACGGGGTACGTGGCTTTCACGGACTCGCGTACCTATCCGGACAAGGATCGCGTGGAGTACACCGCGAAGAGCCACAACCTGAAAAGCATCATCAACGTGTTTATTGGAGTGGAAGGCCTGGACCTGACGCACGGCGGCGAAATTGTTGCTTTGTACAACGGCGACCGTGGCTGGACGCTCGACAAGAGCGGCGTTACGGAATTGCCAGTGACGGCAACGGCGGAGTTTCAGGAGCAGACCAAAAGAAACATCGACAATTTGTTGCGCATCCGGCTGAAAGAGCCGGGCATGATTATTCGCTACGGCGGAATCGGCACGGCGGACTTGAAAGAAGTGGAGTGGGTGGAAATCACGGACAGCGAAGACCGCATTTTTCGGCTGGCGGTAGACCATTCGACGCACCTTCTCGTGGAAAGCATCGTGACCACGATCAACGAGGAGACGAAACAACGCGACGAAGATCTGACGCGTTACACGAATTATCAGTTGAAAGACACGGTGTGGACACCTTTGCAGGTCAGCCGCGAGCATGACGGGCGGCGTGTTTCGCAGTTTTTCTATGACACCTGCCGGTACAATCCGGGCTTTCCGAGTGACTTCTTCGAGCCGTCCTCTCTCAAGAAAAAATAGCGGGCGTGCAGAAAGTTCTTGTAAGTTATTGAAAATTAATAGGATAGCTCCCAGCAGGGCCTATCCCGACAGCGCTCCCCGCTTGAGGAGTACTGAGGTAACTAGTCCTATCGGAGCGCTTCCAGTACCCATTCACTATAGGAATTTGCAGGTAAAATGTACTAATCTTAGCGGATTCTGGATGGGTGTGCCCGGTGAGGCACAGCAAGATATTTCGTCCCAAAATGGAACTTAGCCCCAAGCCCGTTTCAGTCAAGCGCGGCCGCTGCCGGCAAGTCGGCTTTAGCCTCGTCGAGCTTTTGCTCTCGCTGGTCGTGTTGCTGATCATCACGACGCTAGCCGTTCCCGTGGTTTTGCGTTCGCTACAAAGCTATCAGCTCAATTCTGCGGCATCGCAATTATCAGGGATGTTGAAGCTGGCGAAATTCGAGGCTATTCGCCAAAACCTCCCAGTGAGCTATCAAGTCCAGCCGCAGGGAACGGGATGGCTGGTCTGGGTGGACTCGAACGGCAATGGGACGGCAGATCCGACTGAGCCGCAAATGGTTTTGACGGGTACGTTTACGCTGTTGACGGGGGGATCCATACCGGACACCAGCAACATTGCGAGTTCTCTGGGCCAGGGCAGTAACGGCGTGCCGTGGACCGTTTTGCCGAGTGGTGCGACGTCCGAATGGTATGACCATCGCGGTGTCTTGTGTTTTCAATCCTCGGTAGCGACGGTGTGCCCGAATACGCCTCCGACCGTGTACGCCATCTATGTGGGCAATCCGAACGATCCAGCGGCGGGCTATCGAGCGATCATTACGTTGCCGTCAGGCGCCGTGCAGGTTTGGAGCACCAGCACAGGTCAGCCGTGGCAACGAGTTAGCTGAGTTTTCGTCGAATGTGGGTATCGGGAGTGCGATGAGCAGACGCTGCAGTCACACGATGTACTGCGACAAGCGCCGCGGCCAGCGTGGATTCACGCTGGTGGAAGTGTTGATGGCCATCGTGATTTTGCTGGTCGGTGTAGTGGCGGTGGCACAGTTGGTGCCGGCTTCGGTGGGTTCAAACTCCACGAACCGTAATGACTCCTCGGCTTTGGTTCTTGCACAACGCGAAATGGATCAGTTTCTAGCGCAGCCGTTAAATTTGGCAACGAACCCGCCGGCGTTCATTGATGCGGAGGGCTTCAGCTGCAATTTGGGGGATCCCACACAACCGAATGTGCGAGTGGGCAGTCCAGTAGCGGTGATCTACAACCAAGTCGTGGTCGATTTCACGGCAAGCCCCGTGGCGGGCTACAACTTTACGTACCATGATCCGAATGATCCGGGCGAGGTAGTGTACGACGTGCGCTGGGCGGTCATCACTTCGACGAACAACGGACTGGTTACCTCGAAGCGATTCATTTTGGGCGTCCGGAAAAAGGGCGGCAACGGAATCTATCAGCCAGTCACTCTAGACACGATGCTCGAGAAATGAAACGCGCAAGCGCCATGCGAGGCCAACGAGGCTTTTCGCTGATTGAGATGATGATCGCGGCAGTGATCTTTGTGCTGCTGTGCGGGGCGGCGTTTGCCTTGTTGTCGGTGGCGCAGCAGCGCTATCAGACTGAGTCGCAAGTTTTGAATTCGTTTCAAGAGGCTCGCTTCGCGCTGGATGATATGGTGCGCGATGTGAACGGCTCGGGTTATCCTCCGCAAAGTTCGTTTTCCTGGAACGCAGGCCTAAGGGCGCGTTTTTACGCAACAACGCCTGTTGCTTGGTCGCAGTCCGCGGGATACCCGAATACGGCTTGCCAGATCGGCACCGGCGGAGGAGGAAACTGCATCGCTGCGGGTCCCTATAGCACGCCCGGCGATTTTGATCTGATCATCGAACGCAATTCGGACCCTTCTCAGAGCACGGTGCAGTGGACGCGCTACCAACTCCAGAACAATGTGCTATTCCGTGGCCAGACGAGCAAGAGCGATGCCGGAGACCCGGATGCGAGTACGGCAAATACCTTCGTGCCCTACGTGCAAAATGTGATGAACGACGCCAGCGCCGCGCAGATCGCGCAGTTTCGCGCGGTGTACCCGCAGATGTTTCCGGGCGGGCAGCCAGTGCCGATTTTTACGTACATTTGTGCGACACCTTATGGACCACAGAATTGTGCTACAACCGCCGGCTCCTACAATTCGCCGCAAAACGTAACGGACGTCGAGATTACGCTGATTGTGATGGCACCGTCGGTGGATGCACAGACCGGCGCGCCGCGGCTGATCGAGTTGCATGGGCGGGGCCACAGCTTGAACCCTGTTCCATAGAGAAAAGCAAATGAAGCGCGCTCACAAATCGAAGGGAGCAAAGCAGCACGGCATAGCGCTGCTGATTGCGATTTTCGTGTTGCTCTTGATCAGCGTCGTCGCGATCGCTCTGTTGGTTTCGTCCGGCACGGAAACCGCTCTCGGAGCAAATTATCGGTCGTCTTCGACGGTGTACTACGCGGCGCTGGCCGGTCTGGAAGAAGCGCGCGGACGGCTCTTGGCCAAGAACCCCGACTATTTTGGACCGGGCATCGTACCCTCGCCTTTGCCGTTGACTCAGCCGGTGTACGTGCTCAACCAACTGCCTAGCGAAACTGTGGCGCCATGGGACAGCGGCAATCCGTACTATGACAAGGAGTATGCAACCGAATTCGGGACGCAAGCCTCGTCCGTCGGCTATCAGCCAGCCAACTCGGTTTGGAACAACAACGCCAAAGGCATTCCGGGTCCCGCGTACAAGTGGGTGCGCATTACTGCGGCCACGGAGCAGTCTCTCAACCTGGACGTGAATTCCAGCGGAGGAGCGCTTGATCATACGGTTCCGATTTACTACGACCCGTCAGCGGTAGATTTCCACGGGAACCCGGCGCCAGGCTTGCGGCTCGGACCTGGACCGCCGTCGGCCGTTCAGGTGTTGCAAATTACTGCGCTGGCGGCGCTCCCAAACGGCAGTCAGAAGTTGCTGCAGTATGTGGTGGCACCGACAGGAAAAAACAATCTGTCTTTCCCTGCAGGCCTAACCTTTGAAGGGCCAAACATCGGCGGTGGCCCGGCACCATTTTCGTTGCCTTACTCGGCCTCCTACTGGGTAAGGGGCGACGATCAGGAATTTTATTCAAATGGCGGGGGCTGTCCAGCAGGAGCCAACCCCTCAGCAGGTCCCGTCAGAGCGATCGGCGTAATTGATATGCCTAGTGTAACGTTCTTACGAGGTTTGATCAGCGGTTGGCACGAATACACCGGGCTTGGCGATGTTCCGGGTCAAGCGAACGTTTACTACGTCGGAAATCCACCGCCGCCGGGTCCTCCTACATTGTCCGGCAGTCTGCAAACCGAGACAGTCAGCAGCTTGAATTCACTGGTCAGCACCATCGCTCAAGGCGCCGACGCCACGCTAAATGGTACGGTCATGCCAGTCCAGCAGAATGACGCGCACAATGTATTACCGGCGGAAATGTCTGCGGCCAATCCGATGACTGTAGTCGTCAACGGGGATTTCGACACCACGGGTTGGACAGGCTCAGGATATGGAATTCTGGTGGTGACGGGCAAGTTTACTTATGACGTCAACTCGTCTTGGAACGGCATCGTTCTGGTGATCGGCAAGGGAATTTTCTATTCGCCACAAAGCTCGGGCGGACCCGGTCAAATCAATGGGGCTATGCTGCTCGCAACTACGCTGGACTCGAGCTACAACCCGCTCATATCAGGACTAGGCACTCCCACGGTGAACTTCAACGACGGAGAGGGAGAGGGGAGCGCGGGAATCTATTACAGCAGTTGTTGGGTGCAATATGTGCAAGCGCCCACCAAGTATCAGGTTCTTTCCTTCCACGAAATCCCGCAGAGCTGACAGATTGCGTTCGAAATAAACCGCCGGTAGCGACGACGAAGTTCGCCCTTGCCCAGCGGCCCTTCTCTTAAGCAAATCCACAACGTCCCAGGTGTGCTTCTATCTTGTATAATGTGGGGATGCTTAGGGGCCAGAATAGTGCGTCGGTGCATGGCACGACGGTTTTGTGCGTGCGCAAAGACAACAAAGTGGTGTTGGTAGCCGATGGGCAGGTGACCATGGGCGACCACGTGATGAAGCATACCGCGCGGAAAACGCGGCGGCTGCACAACGACCGAGTGATCGCCGGATTTGCCGGTTCCACCGGAGACGCCATTTCCCTGTTTGAACGCTTTGAAGGCAAGCTGCAGGAGCACTCGGGGAATTTGCAGAAAGCAGCCGTGGAGCTGGCCAAGGAATGGCGCAAGGACCGCGCGCTGCGGCACCTCGAGGCGCTGCTGATTGTGGCAGACACCAAGGCGACGTTCCTGCTTTCCGGCACTGGCGATGTGATCGAGCCGGACGATGGGCTGTGCGCGATTGGTTCCGGAGGAAGCTACGCACTGGCGGCAGCCCGGGCGCTGATCAAACACTCGAAGCTTTCCGCGAAAGATCTAGCGATGGAAGCCATGCGCATTGCCAGCGAAATTTGTATCTATACCAACGCCAACTTCACAGTGGAGGAGCTATAGACATTTCTGGAGGCCATACGCGCGAGCCATTCCCAGCATCCAAAAGAATGAGAATTTCATGACCAGCAAGATAGACAAAGAGACTAAAGAAGTTATCTACGCTCCCGGAGGAAACGGCGCTGAGCCTACGGACGAGCAGGAGCTTTTGCCCGCCTTGGACGACATGACTCCGCGGGAAATTGTGACGGAGCTAGACAAATACATCGTCGGCCAGAATGCCGCCAAGCGCGCCGTGGCTGTGGCGTTGCGGAATCGCGTCCGCCGGCAAAAACTCGCGCCGGAAATCGCCGAAGATGTGCTGCCGAAGAACATTTTGATGATTGGTCCGACGGGCGTGGGCAAAACAGAGATTGCACGCCGGTTGGCGCGGCTGGCGGGCTGCCCGTTTGTAAAGGTGGAAGCTTCGAAATATACGGAAGTCGGATACGTAGGCCGAGACGTGGAATCCATGGTGCGCGACCTGGTCGAGACTTCGATTGATATGGTGCGCGAAGAGAAGCTCGATGAAGTGGCCGAGCGCGCCGAACAGGCCGCGGAAGAGCGCGTGCTCGACCTGCTCCTGCCGCCGTCTCCCTCGCCGGCTCCGGGTACTCTCGAAGCGGATGTCGCTGCGCAACGCGAACAGACCCAGCGGACCCGCGAAAAACTGCGCGCCCAGCTTCGCGAAGGCAAGCTCGATCAGCGCATGGTGGATATTGAAGTTCGCGAACGGGCCATGCCGTCGTTCGAAATCATCTCCAATCAGGGCGTCGAGGAGATGGACGTCAACATCAAGGACATGCTCTCCGGCATGTTTGGGCAACAGAAAAAGAAACGTAAGATGACGGTGGCGGACGCGTTCGAATATCTGATCCAGGAAGAAGAGAATCGGCTGCTGGATATGGATCAAGTTACGCGCATCGCGGTGGAGCGCGCCGAGCAGATGGGCATCATTTTTGTCGATGAGATCGACAAAGTCGCCGGACGCGAATCAGGACACGGACCTGACGTATCCCGCGAAGGCGTGCAGCGCGATATTTTGCCGATCATCGAGGGAACGACCGTCAACACGCGCTACGGAATGATTCGCACGGACCACATTCTCTTTATTGCCGCGGGAGCGTTCCACGTTACCAAACCTTCGGACCTGATCCCCGAGCTGCAAGGACGGCTGCCGATTCGCGTGGAGCTGCAGTCACTGAAGGAAGAAGATTTTGTACGAATTCTTACCGAACCGAAGAACGCGCTGATCAAGCAGTATGTGGCGTTGCTGGAGACCGAGGGCGTGAAGCTGAACGTGACGGACGATGCGGTGGCGGCGATCGCGCGTTTTGCGACGACGGTAAATGAGGCGACAGAGAACATCGGGGCGAGGCGCCTGCATACCATCCTGGAAAAAGTGTTGGATGAGTTGTCGTTCGAAGCGCCGGATTTGAAAAAGAAAAACGTGAAGGTCGACGCGGTGTACGTCAACAAGCAACTCGCGGATATCGTCAAGAATCAGGACCTGAGCCGCTATATCCTGTAACCTGTACCTCGACAGTTTTCACGATGGAGCGCTGAACCTTGGCGAAGCCCGCATCGCGCCACGCGAAACGTGTATTCCCTGCGAGCCTTTGTGTAGTGGCGCTGTCGGCGCTGACGTTGATCTCAGGCTGCGGAGCCCCGGGCGAACCAACGCCGCCTTCGCCGCCAGTTCCGGTCGCGGTGACTGACCTTTCGGCGCATCAGCAAGGTGGCGGCGTCGAGGTGGGCTTCACCTTACCTTCAAAGACCATCGCCGGAGATCGAACACCCGCCACGCCAGCCGTCGAAATCCTGCGAGGATTGCCGAAAGCGGACGGTTCACCGGACGCCAAGTCCTTTCGGATCGTGTACACGATTCCCGGCGCTTTGGTGGCGAACTACATCGTAGAGAAGCGAGTAAGGTTTCTTGATCCCGTTGCTTCCGCAGAGATTAACGCACACGCGGGCGAAGTTTGGTTTTATGAGGTAAGGACGCGGCTTTCGCAGAAACGCGCGTCGGCAGATTCGAACCGCGTGGCGGTCCGAGTGTTTCCGGTTCCCGAACCCATCGCGGCATTGACTGCGCGGGTGGAGGAGAAAGCCATTCAACTGAGTTGGACGGCACCTGCACCTTCCTCGAGCGGCACGCCTGCTCCCCCAATCACCGGTTATCGCGTGTATCGAGGTGAGCTCGATCCTGCGTCCGCTGAGGCGGCAGCGTCGCAAGGACTCAGCCAAGCAAAGTGGAAGTCGCCCTTGAGCCTCCTTGCCAACATGGAAGAGACAAAATACGAGGATGCGGTGTTCGATTTCGGCAAGACCTACGCCTATGTTGTGAGAAGCGTGGTCATGGTCCAAGGCCAACCGCTGGAATCTTCCGATTCCAACATCGTCATCCTCGCACCCCGGGATACTTTTCCCCCGGCTCAGCCGCAGGATGTCGTGGCGGGTGTGGCGCAAGGGCCGACTCCGGACTCCGTGGTCGTAGAACTGTCCTGGCCCATTAACCTTGAAACCGACCTTGCTGGTTATCGCATCTATCGCAGTGAAGAGGCTGGCGTCAGGGGAGTGCTGCTTACGCCGGACCTATTGCTTGCTCCTGCGTATCGTGATACGTCTGTAGCGCCGGGGCAACGCTACTGGTACAGCGTTACGGCAGTGGATCGCGCCGGCAACGAAAGCGCGGCCAGCACCGCGGTCGCCGTCGAAGTTGCGAAACCTTAGTGGCAAACCGGGGTTAGAAGTAGCGACCTTTTCAGGGAATTGAACCCGAGGAAGTAAACCCTTGACGTCGGTTCGAGCACACATACCGGAATACGCGTCGGTTCACGTTTTTCAGAACGTATCTGTGCGCACTGGTGTCTACGTTGGCGTCTGCCTCGCGGCCGTTTTCAGTGGCTGGGTGATTGTGGCCAACCGGGTTCCGTTCCTTGAACAATTTGCGTTGCTGCGGAACCTGGCGGCCGTCGCGGTACTGTGCCTGTTGGCGATTATTCCTGTGCTCCGATTTTGGCGACTGCCGGGCCACCTGCTGGCATCGAGCCTGATCGGATGGCTGCTCCTCAGCGTCAGCTATCGGCTGCTGTCCATGTACTTCATAGGCTTGGAGGCGCGTTACAGCGCCGTTCAGGTTTTTATGCTGGGCGCGGTCGCGTATATGCTAGTCGTGACGATATCCTGGATCGGGACGATCATTCGCCGCGCCCGCGCCTCGGACGAGTCGCATCTCCATCACTCGTGAGCGAATCCCGAATGCAATTTTGCCGCTTCCTTCCCAAAAGTCTGTCAGAAAAACAAACAGATGCTCTTTATGGCTTGATCGACGACCAACAGATCCAGGAAATCTCGGCAGCACCCTGGACGCAATGGTCGAAACTGTCCCGCACTTGGCGGATCGACGACGTCCGCGTGCTCGCGCCCATAGAGCCGCAAAAGATCGTTTGCGTTGGACGAAACTATGCCGCCCACGCAGCAGAGCTGGGCAATGAGGTGCCAAAGGAACCGCTTATTTTTTTGAAGCCTCCTTCGGCGATCATCGGCCCCGGGGAGTCTATTGTTCTGCCAGCGCAATCGCAAAAGGTCGAGCATGAAGGTGAACTTGGTCTGGTCATCGGAAAGAAGTGCTCGCACCTGAAACAGAGCGATGACGCGCTTGGCTATCTGCTCGGCTACACCTGCGTGAACGACGTAACCGCGCGCGATTTGCAGAAATCGGATGTGCAGTTTACGCGTGCCAAGGGCTTCGACACGTTTTGCCCTGTAGGTCCGCATATCGAGACCCATCTTGATCCCGCCGACGTGCTCGTGCAAACACATGTAAACGGAACTCAGCGGCAGTCGGGCCGCACTTCGTTGATGATTTATCCCGTCGCTTTTCTCGTTCGCTGGATCTCGAACGTCATGACGCTTTTTCCCGGCGACCTGATCGCTACCGGAACCCCCGCTGGTGTCGGCCCGTTAGTGGCGGGAGACAACGTCGATGTCAGCGTCAGTGGGGTTGGCGTGTTGCGCAACCCAGTGCAGTCTCCGAACACCTAGCTCACAGCCTCAACGCAGATTTCGGTAAAATATGAGGGCCGTGGGGCGGTGCCCGCATGAAGACCTCAGATGATGTGGCGATGTACGGGCCAGTGCGTTCCTGCGACACTCCAACACACGTTGAGCGGAGATAGCAAGTTGAGTCACTTGTTTGCGGACTGGAAGCTCGTCTTGGCCATGGTTGGCGCAGCGATCGTAGCCATCGCGATGATTGCGTACGCTTTCATTCGTCCAGAGGAAACGCCCGAAGACGCCGAACGCAAACGCAGGCTGCATTTGAATCAGATCGGACGCATCGCTGAAGGGCAAGTGGTGGAGCTCGCGCAACACGCGGCCGAATCTCAGGAAGCGCCCAAGAAGCTTTTTGGCTCGCGTTCCCGCCCGCTGCCGGACACGCGGCCGCGCCAACTCGTAACCTATAGCTACGCGATCTCCGGAGTGACGTATCACACCGCGCAAGACATCACCGGCCTGGAAGGCCAGATTCGCTTCGAGCGGCTCGTGGCCGGTCAGCCAGCCAGCGTGAAATACGATCCTTCGAATCCCAGCGATTCGATCTTGGTCGCCGACGATTGGTCGGGCCTGCGCTGAAGTTTTTTCGCCTACCGAGGTAATGGCCCAGCCTTTCTGATTTTCTGTCACTTGCGCTATTCTTCTGCTGCGCCGCATTGCTGCGCGGCACCGCTATGAAAATGATCTTGGCATCGGTGTTGACTACGGCGCTCATCGTCGCCATGACGCTGGGTGCCATGTTCATTCTGGTCCGCGCTACGGTGTACGTCACCTCGCTCGAATATCCCGAGCGCATCGTCGCGATGTGTGCCGAACTGCTCTTGGGCGTCGTATTGCTGCTGGGCACCGTCTGGCTGGCTACCCATCTGGCGGTGCGTATTTTTGGAAAACATGATGCGTCCGACCCCGGAGGAAAGCTTGCCTGACAACAACGCTGCGGCCAGTGCTCGCGAAAAGCACTTGGACCGCATGGAAGAGCTTCGGCGCAAGTCCGCCGAGGCCGAAGCTGGCGGCGGCCCGGAGCGCCGGGAACGCGAACACAAAGCTGGCAAGCTGGCCGCACGAGAACGAATCCAGTTGCTGCTCGACGAAAACTCCTTTGAAGAACTGGACAAGTTTGTCCGCCACAATTGCACCGATTTCGGCATGGACGAACAGCGCCCCGTTGGCGATGGGTTTGTAACCGGCTTTGGCCGGATTGACGGTCGCCTGGTGTATGTATTTGCGCAGGACTTCACGGTGTTCGGCGGTTCGCTTTCGGAAGCCAATGCGCGAAAGATCTGCAAGGTCATGGATCTGGCAATGCGCGCAGGCGCTCCGGTGATCGGGTTGAATGATTCGGGCGGAGCACGCATTCAAGAAGGCGTCGCTTCCCTCGCCGGCTATGCGGACATTTTTCTCCGTAACACGCTATCCAGCGGTGTGATTCCCCAAATTAGCGCGGTTATGGGCCCCTGCGCGGGAGGCGCCGTCTATTCACCGGCCATCACCGATTTCATTTTCATGACTCGCGATACCTCCTACATGTTCGTCACGGGCCCCGACGTCATTAAGACAGTGACGCACGAAGAAGTCAGCAAACATGAACTGGGCGGCGCGATGACCCACAATGAAAAAAGTGGCGTGGCGCACTTTGTTGCCGTGGACGACGCGGATTGCCTGGCGATGATTCGCGAACTCTTTAGTTTCCTGCCATCCAACAATCTTGAAGACCCGCCGCGCCGGGCCCCTAGCGATGCTTGGGATCGCCGCGAAGAGTCCTTGAACACATTGGTCCCTTCCGAAGCGCTGAAGCCCTACGACATAAAGGACGCGATTCATTCCATCGTTGACGAAGGCTACTTTTTTGAGGTTCACGAACACTTTGCGAAGAACATTGTCGTCGGCTTCGCGCGCCTGGATGGGAGGCCGGTCGGAATTGTCGCCAACCAGCCGGCATTTCTCGCCGGTGTTCTGGACATCAATGCTTCGATCAAAGGCGCGCGGTTTGTGCGTTTCTGTGACGCTTTTAATATTCCGCTGATTACGTTTGAAGATGTGCCGGGATTTTTGCCGGGGACGCTGCAAGAGTTCGGCGGGATTATCAAGCATGGCGCAAAATTGCTTTTCGCCTTTGCGGAAGCCACCGTGCCGAAAATCACGATCATCACCCGCAAAGCCTATGGCGGCGCTTATTGCGTTATGGCCAGCAAGCATATCCGCACGGATGCCAATTTCGCGTGGCCGTCCGCGGAGATCGCCGTGATGGGGCCGGAAGGCGCGGTCAACATCGTGTATAAGCGCGATTTGGATAAAGCTTCTGAGTCCGAGCGGGAGCGATTGCGGCAGGAGAAGATTGCGGAGTTTCGTGACCGCTTTGCGAATCCGTTCGTTGCGGCCGAGAGAGGCTACATCGATGCGGTGATCGAGCCGGCCGAGACGCGGGCCCGCGTTATCACTGCGCTTCGCGCCCTCGAAAACAAGCGCGATAGCAACCCGCGAAAGAAACACGGAAACATTCCGTTGTAGCTACGCCCTCGCGCCGTTGGCGGATTGGCACGGACTGCCCTCGCTAAAGTTGACCTCGGCCGCGGCCAATTCTATTCTCGCTGTTACCCCTTCCACCGGCCTTCGCCGGTCCCCACTACATCCCTGGTTCGGAGGAACTCTGTATGGCCACCACTGCGCGTGAGTACTCGCTCGACTACTATCTACTGGACAAGTTGCGATTCAGCGGCCTGGACAAGGAAAATCTCGCGGATCTGGTAAATATTGCGTCTAGCCTGAAAAACAAATACGGCATCGCGCCTTATGCGACTGACGTCGTTAGTTCTCCCGTTCCCAACGGGTTGCTCATGCACTATCTCGTGGACTCCCTCACCCTGCACAAGCTGATGAACGTGTTGCTCGACACGCCTCGGCTAGAGCGCGTCGGGATTGTGCCACGTGGCATTCCGCACTCGATGCAATTCGAACTGGAGATTACGCTGGCTTAGAATCTTAAGCCACAGCAAAGCGAGCGCGTTTTTAGCTCAAAAACAGTGACGTCTAGCGGCGGTCAGCGCAGCTTCCGTATGCCAGTCGTTAGCCGTGTTACACTCTCCGGGCGTTTAGCCCATGTTCAGAAAAATTCTGATCGCCAACCGTGGCGAAATTGCCGTGCGGATTGTCCGCGCCTGCCGGGAACTAGCTATCGAGTCGGTGGCCGTTTTCAGTGAAGTAGACCGCAAATCGCTGCATGTCCGTCTAGCAGACGAAGCGTATCCGATTGGCCCTGCAGCCTCCCGGGAAAGCTACTTGCGCGTGGACAAACTGATGGCGGTAGCTCGCCGCGCGGGTTGCGACGCTCTGCATCCCGGTTACGGGTTTCTCGCGGAAAATCCTGCTCTGCCGCGTGCTTGTGCCGAAGCGGGTATCACGTTCATTGGTCCCAGTGCCGAGGCGATGGAAGCGCTGGGCTCCAAGACAGCCGGTCGGCAGATGGCCCGCCGTGCGGACGTGCCCACGGTCCCCGGAACGAACAATCCCATCGAACGCGTAGAGGACGCGCAAGCGCTGGCGCAGAGCATGGGGTACCCGGTCTTGCTGAAAGCCGTGGCCGGCGGCGGCGGCAAAGGCATGCGCGTGGTGGCCAGCGAGCCTGAATTTGCCTCGGCCTGGCGTGATGCTTCCTCCGAAGCGCTAAATGCTTTCGGAGATGGCCGGATCTATCTCGAAAAATATCTCGAAAAGCCGCGCCACGTGGAGATTCAGATTCTCGCGGATGCGCACGGCCGGGTGGTTTCTTTGGGCGAGCGCGAATGTTCTGTGCAACGCCGCCACCAAAAAGTGGTGGAAGAAGCGCCGTCGGTGGTGGTTACACCGGAACTGCGCAAAAAAATGGGCGATGCTGCAGTTCGGTTGGCTCGCGTGGGTGGTTACGTAAACGCCGGCACGGTCGAATTTCTCGTGGACGCCCATCTGAATTTTTATTTTCTCGAGGTTAACACGCGTTTGCAGGTGGAACACCCGGTCACGGAACAAGTTACTGGCCTCGATCTAGTTAAGCTGCAGATCGCAATTGCCGCCGGGCATCGGCTACCGTTTGCCTGGGAAACCATCACGCCTCGAGGCCACGCCATGGAAGTTCGCCTGTATGCAGAAGATCCCGACAATAATTTTTTCCCTTCGCCCGGCAAAATCTTTTCGCGCCATGCGCCCAGCGGGCCGGGCATCCGCATGGATGATGGTGTTTACGAAGGCTGGACCGTTCCGATGGACTACGATCCACTGCTGAGCAAGCTGATCGCCTGGGGCAACAGCCGCGAAGAAACGATTGCCCGGCTCCGCCGCGCGCTCGACGAGTACAGCATCGCGGGAATCAAGACCAACGCGAGTCTGTTCCGGCGCATTCTTGCCGAACCTGAATTTCTGCGCGGCGAGATTCACACCAAGTGGCTTGACGAACTGCTTCATCGCGAGCGAGCCGCAGCCCCTGAAGCAGGCAAGGACCGCACAGCAGATGCGGTCGCGATTGCCGCGGCGGTGTGGCAAGCCGAACAGCTCGCGCAGAGTTCGAACGTCTCCTCAAGCTCGACCAATTCCAGTGCGCCTTCCCGTTGGAAACTCGAGGGCCGCCGCGAACAACTGGATCGGGTGCCATGAAATTTGAGGTACTCGTTTGCGGCGCCTCTGGAAAACAACGGCGTGTCGTGGAGCTCGAACGCAACGGTTCCTCGTGGCGCGTCGCGCTGGACGGCGAAGCGATTGATGCGGACCTGATCGAGATCGATCCGCACACCGTTTCCGTGCTCATCGAAGGCCGCTCCTACGCGCTTCAGATCACCCAGCTCCCTAACAGCCCGTTAAAACTGCAAACCCCTTTGCAGGAATTCACCGCGGAAGTCGCGGATCCGCGTGCTTGGCGTAGCCGGCGCCATGGGCTGTTGCAGGCGGAAGGCCGACAGCAGATCGTCGCGCCGATGCCCGGCAAAGTGGTACGCATTCTGGTGAATGTTGGAGACAAAGTTCAGGCCGGCCAGGGTCTGCTGGTCGTGGAAGCTATGAAGATGCAAAACGAAATCCGTTCACCCAAGAATGGCAGCGTCGAACGGCTCCTGGCGAAAGAAGGCCAGCCGGTGAACGCTGGCGAAATCCTGTGCATCGTTTCCTAAGTGATTCGAAATCGAGATTTCAGTGTATGGGAGGCGTGGCGGATTTTGCCGGCTGGTCCGTCTTTGCGGCGTCAGGAAGTTTCCCGGCTGCCTCGATGATTTGCTGCGCCAGATAGTTGGTAACGCGCGCTTCATCTCGGGCGATCGAGAGATACGCTGCACGCAGCAGTTGTTCTTTGTGATTGCGCAACGTGTCGCGAATCGTCTGCTGCACTTGCGGATCGGAAATGTTGCGCTGTCCCGGCGACTCGCGCGAAATCAGCTTCAGAATTACGATCCGCGGTCCGTCTTTGCCTTGAATGCCCATCGGCTGGCTGACCTGACCAGCCTTCATCCCGAGCACTACCCGCTTCAACGTAGGGTCGGACTGATTTAGCGCCGATTCCGGAACGTAGCCTAGATCTCCGCCCATGGCTGCGGAGTTCATGTCTTCGGAGTAGTCCATCGCCAATTGCGCGAAGTCCGCCCCGCTGTTCAGCTTGTCCATCAACATTCTGACCTTGCGTTCGGCTTCGGCTTCGTTCGTCGCATCGTCATTTTTCAGATTGCGGATTTGCGCCTCTTTGCGGGGCGTCACGACGATTTCAGAAATCCGGTACCGCGGCTCGACTACATTAAATTGCGCTTTATTGGCGTTAAACGCGTCAGTCACATCCTGGTCGGTGATCGTGATTTTCGCCACGACTTCGCGATTCAGCAGCTTTTGAATCGAAAGCTGCCGACGGAGATCGCGCTTCAGATCATCCACCGAGACGCCGCGTTCCTTGAGCTGCCGCTGGAATTCGTCTTCCGTGTACGGGCTCTTGAGCTCCGTGAATTTGTCCTCGACTTCACCGTCACTGGCTTCCAGGTTCAGCTTTTTCGCGCGCTCTAACAGGATTTCGTTGTTGATTAACTCGTCGAGAACGTTGAGTTTAAGCGAAAGCGCCTCTTCCTGCGACGGCTCCTGGCCTTCCGGATTCACCCGCGTCCGGTAATACTTATCCACATCATCGCGTTTAATTTCCTGGCCGTTCACCACGGCCCACACATCGGGCGCGGGCTGCGCCTTCTGTTTGCAGCCGCCGAACAGCAAGCCGGCCGCTACGAATGGCAGCAGCGCCCGCATGCGCACCGAACCTTTTCGGGCGTGCAGGCTTGTGCTCCACGATGCAATCCGTTGTGCGGATTTCAAGGGTGGTGCTCAGGCAGCTTTCTTCACGCGGCCAGCGCGAATGCAGGCCGTGCAGACGCGGAGATGCTTCCTGGTACCGCCAACAACCGCCTTCATACGTCGAAGATTCGGATTCCACCGCCTCCGCCGCGTATTGTTGGCGTGGCTGATTACGTTGCCATAGTGCGGCGCTTTACCGCAGAGTTCACACTTCAAAGCCATTGTTTGTTTCCTACTTCGCTGCCTTAAGCAGCAGATTAGTCTGGGAGTTGCAAAACTGAGCTCTTAATCTTAACAGACCAACAACGCACCGCAAAGCATCGCTTTACGGCGAAGGGCGCGCGGACCGAATCCCAATCCCAGAAGCAGTTCCTGGACGATACTGCGAATCTGCTTTTGGAGCTTCTGTGGCGATGGCCGCAGCTTGGGGCCCTTCTCAGAGTAGTACTAGTATCAGGAGGTCGTGCCAAGCAACTTTTCGTCCATTCAGGGTTTAACTATATAGGCGCCCAGATCAAAGTCAGGCTGGGTGCCGGATCCGGTGAAGTTGAGCTGGATTAGCGGTCCGGGTCCAAAAAGGAAACGATCATGCGTTATATACGATATTTGGCATTGCTTGCGATTTGCGCGCTGCCAGCC
>Ga0335079_10000860_pt1 | contig 34462 bp, 34 predicted proteins | sample Lox_Sample_33_FD_206719 | JGI IMG/M metagenome (GOLD analysis project Ga0335079, IMG submission 206719) | Soil microbial communities from Loxahatchee National Wildlife Refuge, Florida, United States - Lox_Sample_3.3 | ecosystem: Environmental > Terrestrial > Soil > Wetlands | place: USA...
GTGATGGCCGCGGTCAGGGTCGTCTTGCCGTGATCGATGTGGCCGATCGTCCCGATGTTCACGTGCGGCTTGCTGCGGTCGAATTTTTCCTTTGCCATAAGAAAAGAACCTTTCCTTAATTAGAAGTCTTGCCCTGAACCTTGCTGACGATTTCTTCGGCGAGAGCGCCGGGGACCTCTTCGTACTTTCCGAAATGCATGGTGAAGCTGCCGCGGCCCTGCGTGCGGCTGCGCAGCTCGGTGGCGTACCCGAACATTTCCGAGAGCGGCACGCTGCTCTTGATAATCTGCGTGGTGCCGCGAAGCTCCATGCCTTCGATGCGGCCGCGGCGGGAATTCAGGTCGCCGATCACATCCCCCATGTACTCCTCGGGAACCACCACTTCGACCGCCATGATCGGCTCCAACAGCACCGGCCTGGCGCGCCTGGCAGCCTCTTTCAAACCTAGCGAGCCGGCGATCTTGAAAGCCATTTCGCTGGAATCGACATCGTGATAGCTGCCGTCGTACAGCGTGACCTTCACATCCGACATGGGGAAGCCCGCCAGGACACCGCCTTCCAGGGCCTCCTTCACGCCGACTTCCACGGGCCCGATGTATTCCTTGGGAACCGAGCCGCCGAAAATCTCGTTGACGAACTCGAATCCGCCGCCCGGCAGCGGCTCGATGCGCAGCTTGACCACGCCGTACTGGCCGCGTCCGCCGGACTGCTTCACGTGACGGCCTTCCGCCTCGGCCGGCTTACGAATGGTCTCGCGATAAGCCACCTGCGGCTTACCGACATTGGCGCCGACGCCGAACTCGCGCATCATGCGGTCGACAATGATCTCCAGGTGCAGCTCGCCCATGCCGGAGAGAATGGTCTGCCCGGTTTCCGGATCGGTATTCACGCGGAACGTCGGGTCTTCTTGGGCCAGCTTCTGGATCGCCAGGCCCAGCTTCTCCTGGTCGGCCTTGGTCTTGGGCTCGACCGCGAGCTGGATCACCGGGGTCGGGAACTCGATCGACTCCAGCACAATGGGGTGATCGTCGTCGCAGATCGTGTCGCCGGTGGAGACAGTCCTTAATCCCACCGCGGCGCAGATGTCGCCGGCCAGAATCTCCTGGATCTCCTCGCGCTTGTTGGCGTGCATGCGCAACAGGCGCCCGATGCGCTCCTTGCGCCGCTTGGCCACGTTGTAGACCGTGTCGCCGCTCTTGAGCGTGCCCGAGTACACCCGGAAAAACGCGAGCTGGCCGACATAGGGGTCGGTCATGATCTTGAACACCAGCGCGCTGAACGGCTCTTCATCGCTGGCCTTGCGGGTGAGGATCTTGCCCGCGTCGTCGATATCGGCGCCTTCCACCGGCGGGATGTCCACCGGCGACGGGAGGTAGTCCACCACCGCGTCCAGCATGGTCTGGACGCCTTTGTTCTTGAATGCCGAGCCGCAGATGACCGGGAAAATCTTCAGCGCGATGGTCGCCTTGCGCAGGCCGGCGCGAATCTCGTCGTTCGATACCGCCTGGCCTTCGATGAACTTCTCGAACAGCTTGTCGTCGAACTCGCTGATCGCCTCGATCATCTTTTCGCGGTATTCCTTGGCCCTGTCGACCAGGTCGGCGGGGATGTCGGTGGTGTCGAACTCCGCGCCGAGGGTCTCGTCGTGCCAGATCACGGCCTTCATTTCAACCAGGTCGACGATACCCACGAAATCGCCTTCGGCGCCGATGGGAAGCTGGATCGGCACCGGGCGGCATTTCAGCCGGCTGACGATGGTCTCCACCGAGTGGTAGAAGTCCGCGCCCACGCGGTCCATCTTGTTGATGAAGCAAATCCGGGGAACCTGGTACTTGTCCGCCTGCCGCCACACGGTCTCGCTCTGCGGCTGCACGCCGGCGACGGCGTCGAACACCGCGACCGCGCCGTCGAGCACGCGCAGGCTGCGCTCCACCTCGGCGGTGAAGTCCACGTGGCCGGGCGTGTCGATGATGTTGATCTGGATGTCGCGCCATTCGCAGGTAGTGGCGGCGGAAGTGATGGTGATGCCGCGCTCCTGCTCCTGCTCCATCCAATCCATGGTGGCGGTGCCCTCATGGACTTCGCCCAGCTTGTGGGTGCGGCCTGTGTAATACAAAATCCGCTCGGTCGTGGTGGTCTTACCGGCATCGATATGTGCGGCGATGCCGATGTTTCTCATCCTTTCGAGCGGTACAGTTCTTGGCATAAAAACTACTTCTTCGACGCGGAGGCGCGGAGGCGCGGAGCAACCCCCTTTTGTGTTTTCTCTGCGTCTCTGCGTCTCCGCGTCAAGTCTTCTTCCCCTTACCAGCGATAGTGGGCAAAGGCCTTGTTCGCCTCCGCCATCCGGTGGACGTCGTCTCTCTTCTTGATCGCTCCGCCGCGTAGATTCGCGGCGTCGTTCAACTCGTTGGCCAGTTTCTCGGCCATGCCCTTTTCCGGACGCGTGCGGGCGTTGGTGATGATCCAGCGCATCGCCAGCGAGGTCCGGCGATTCTGCGGCACCTCGATCGGCACTTGGTAGTTGGCGCCGCCCACGCGCCGCGTCTTCACTTCCAACAGCGGCTTGGCGTTCTCCACGGCCTTCTTGAATGCCTTGAGCGGATCGTCGCTGGTCCGCTCCTTGAGCTTCTCCATGGCGTCGTAGAAGATCCCCTGCGCGGTGTTCTTCTTGCCCTGCCACATCATCGAATTGACGAACTTCTCGACGAGAGTGGAATTGTAGACCGGATCCGGCGCTACTTCACGAATAACGGCTCTTCTTCTGCGTGGCATAGTTGCTAAGCTCTCAGCTCTCAGCCATCAGCCTCTCAGCTAAGCTCGCAGCCGGTTTGGCTGAAAGCTGACCGCTGAACGCTGACAGCTTCTTCATGACTTCGGTCTCTTGGCCCCATACTTGGAGCGGCCCTGCTTGCGATTGGCGACGCCGGCAGTATCCAGGGCGCCGCGCACCACGTGATAGCGCACGCCGGGAAGATCCTTGACGCGGCCGCCGCGGATGAGCACGATGGAGTGCTCCTGCAGATTGTGACCCACCCCGGGGATGTACGTAGTCACTTCGGTTCCGTTGGTGAGCCGGACGCGCGCCACTTTGCGCAGCGCCGAATTCGGCTTCTTGGGGGTCGAAGTGTACACACGCGTACAAACTCCGCGCTTCTGCGGACAGCTATCCAGCGCGGGGCTCGAAGTCTTCCAACGCGGCGGTCTACGCCCGATGCGCACTAATTGATTAAATGTCGGCACTGATCTCTTCTCTCCGGTAAGAGCCGCCGGCGCACAATCGCACCAGCCGACCATTCCATTAACGAACCAAACAGCGAGGATTCACCTGCTTTAGACAGGCCCATATCGATTCCGGAGTGTACCGAACCGACATCGGGGCCTCACCCTCGGCCGGACCCGCCGACAGACGGGTGGTAGCCTCAAGGCAGAAAGCTTAACTCTCGCGAAACTCTTAAATATTAACCCAAGTGTGGTGCCATGCGCAACTGGTCGTAAAACGGCCTACAATATAGCCGGACGCCTCATGGATCGACCACGCCATCCAAACGTCGTCCGGACCTGGACTGTCCCCCGGCCCCGGCTACCCGGGCGGCCGCCGCAGCCGGCCCGCCCGCGCCGTTCCCCGGCACCCAAACCCAAACGGAGGCCCTGAAACCATGGTCGTTTCCTCGCAAATGCGCTCCGGCATGGTGATCAAGCATGAAGGCCAGACCTACCGCGTGATCGCCGCCGAATACCACCCCGGCCAGGGCCGCATGGGCGGCTGCACTCATGCCCGCCTGCAAAACCTCGACACCCGCACGTTCTGGGAGCACAGCTTCCGCTCGGACCTGCGATTCGAAGACCTGCCGTTGGCGAAGCAGACGCTCGAGTTCCTCTACTCCGACGCCGGCGTGTGCTTCTTCATGAATCCCGAGTCGTTCGAGCAGTCGGAGATCCCCGCCGACCTGGTGGGTCCGCAGGCCGGATTTCTGGAACCGGGGATGCGGCTCGCGGTCGAGTTCCTGGACGAGCGCCCGGTGAATGTGGTGTTTCCCGGATTCCTCGAGGTCGGCATCGCCGACACCGCGCCGCCTCTGCACCAGCAGCAAAACACCAATCTGAAACCGGCCCGCACCGCCAACGGGGTCGAGGTGATGGTGCCTCAATTCATCAAGACCGGCGATACCATCCGGCTCGACATGCAGACCATGAAGTACATGGACCGGGTGAAGGGCAGGGGCGCGTAAGCTAGAATGGTCGTAGCGTGAGCTTCGACGACTATAAGGCGGTTCTTTACCGGAATCAGCCTTCCGGCTGGGTCGCGGAGATCCCAGCCATCGAAGGCTGCTACGCACTCATGCCCACTCGTCACGAGGCCCTCGCCGAGTTGGCGGGCGTCTTCGAGATGATCGCGGCGGAGTACGCCGGTAAGGGCCTGGCGTTGCCGGCCGACTCCACCTAAATCGTCCATGCCTAGCGCCGCGCTGACGAATTCCGTCCGCGGCATCGAAGCCGGGCTTTCAGTTAGCCCGCAAGGCTGGCAGTCATGAACGATGGATTCATCCAGATTGGTCCACCCCTCTTTCACCTAATCCTCAAACAGCCTGGTGTAACGTCCGCAGAGTTTCAAGATCTGCGAAAGACCGGCGACGACATCGCGCTGAGTCTGCAAGCGGCCTTGCGGTGTTGCATACCAATCTGCCTCTTCTTTTGCAGACTTGAACATCGGGACGACAGTCGATTTGCGGGGCATACCTGTTCCACTCTGCAGCGTTCATTTTCGTAGGCGGTCACCGTCCGGAAAGGTCGTTGATCACGCCGAAAGACCATCCGCCGCGTCCAACTGAAACGCCGGTCGCTCCCTGGAAAGCGTCTTCACGAGAGCCAAAACCGCTGCGCATCCTAATACACTCTTGGAGAGGAGGCTGGTGGCGTAGCAGGTGCGTCTCTTATCCCCCGAATCAGCCAAATCTGAAAGGGTATTTCCAGTGAAACGACTTTCTATATCGCTTCGATTCCTGGCAATCTTCCTGGGCTTCTCTGGCGGCGCGCCCGCTCAGCAAGCGCTTGATCTACGGCCGCCTTCGGGCGCGCTGGGCTTTCTCGCCAACCCGTATCGCGCTGGGACCGTGCCCGGCATCCGATTGGAGAATTCCGGCCGGTTCGCTGCGCTCATACGGGCGGACAACCTCTATCTCTCCGCCCGCGATGTGGTGGCGCTGGCGATTGAGAACAACATCGACGTGGAAATTCAGCGATACGGGCCGCTGCTCGCCCGGCAAGTCCTGCTTCGCGCCGAGGGAGGGGGAGCCTTGCGGAGCGTCGGCCTGGGCGTCGCGGCGGGTCCGCAGAGCGTGAGCCTGCTGGGGGTCAATGTCAACGCGACCGGCACGCCTCTCAGCACCGGCGCCGGGGTCAGCTCAGGCGGCGGCATCGTGACCCAGTTGGGTCCGGCGATACCTTCTTTCGATCCGACCATTTCGATTTTCGGCAACATCGCCCATACCACGTCGGTGCAGAGCAACACGCTGCTCACCGGAACCACGGCTCTGGTGACCAGTACGCGGAGTTTTCAGGCGCAGTACGTCCAGAATTTCGATTTCGGCCTCACCGCGCAACTGAGCTACTCGAGCACACGGATCGGGCTCAACAGCCAGTTGTTCAATCTGAACCCCTATACGCAGGGGTTCCTGGATTTGCAGGTGACGCAGAACCTGCTGCAGAACTTCGGGCGGGCGGTTACGGGGCGCAACATTCGCGTGCAGCGGAACAACGTCAAGGTGAGCATGCTGCAATTCCAGGAGCAGTTGATTGCCACGATCTCCGCGGCGCTGAATCTGTATTGGGACCTGGTGAGTTTCCACGCCGACGTGAATGCCCGAAGCCGTGAATTCGGTGCGTCGCAGGAATTAGTGGACAACACCAGACGGCAGGTGGACATCGGGACCCTCGCGCCCATCGAGATCACGCGCGCGGAGTCCCAGTTGTACACCAGCCAACAGGACCTGGTTACCGCCCGGACCAACCTGCTGCAGCAGGAGGCCATCCTGAAAAACTATTTGAGCCGGAACGGAATTGCGAGCGCGGGTTTGACGAATCTGCATATCGTTCCGCTCGATACCTTCAGTATCCCGGAGAAAGAGCAGGTCCGCCCGTTGGAAGACTGGGTGGGCGAAGCTCTCCAGAAAAGGGTCGAGCTGCAGCAGGCACGGCTGAACCTGGAAAGCAACCAGATGAACCTGGTGGGGATCAAAAGTTCTCTGAAGCCCACTTTGCAGGCCTTCGGAGAGCTGACCAATAATGGCCTTTCCGGGCAACCGACCGCGATCGGGCTGTCGCAGCCCGGCATCGGGGACTTGATCGGCGGCTACGGGAATCTGCTGCTGCAGATCGCACGCCGGGCCTATCCCAACTATTCGGTCGGCGTGAGCTTGAATATCCCTCTGCGCAACCGTGCCGCGCAAGCGGACTACGCGACCAGTCTGCTGGAAATCCGCCAGAACGAGCTGAATTTGCGCAAAAACATCAATCAGATTCGCGTGGAGGTTCAGAACGCCCTGGTTGGGCTGGAGCAGGCGCGCGCCCGCTACGATGCGGCCGCCAAAGCCCGGGTGCTTCAGGAGCAGACTCTGGCGGGGGACCGGAGAAGGTTCGAACTAGGGGCCGCCATCGCGTACCAGGTGGTCACGGACCAGCGCGATCTGGCGTCGGCGGAAAGTGCGGAGGTGCAGAGTATGGCCAATTACACCCATGCGCGGATCGCGCTCGAACAAGCGATCGGCACGTCGCTCCAGGTAAACCAGGTCTCGGTCAGCGAGGCCTTGCAGGGGAGCGTCTCCCAGCCCTCGGCCCTGCCCGCGGGATTGCCCAAGGAGGCACGTCCATGAGCCTGCTCAGAAAATCTCTGGCAGTCTGGCTGTCGGCGGTGTGTGCCGCCTGTCCAGGCTGGGCGCAGGAGCGGTCCATCGCTCCCGTGCGTTCGTCGGCGTTTTCCGTCTTCCGGCCGTATTACCCGGTGGACGTTCCGCCAATACGCCTGGACAACAGCCCGCGCCTGGCCAGCCTGGTCCGTGCGGGAATTCTGTATCTGAGCGCGGAGGATGCCATCGCGTTGGCGCTCGAGAACAACATCGATCTCGAGATCGTCCGGTACAATCCGCTGATGCTGGAATGGAACCTGACGCGCGCCAGGGCGGGCGGCCTGTTGCCGGGCGTACCCAGCAACGCTTCGCAGGCTGGATCGGTGGCCTCCGGCCAGGGCGTCGCGGGAAGCCAGCAGGCGGCGGGCGTGAACATTCCGGGATCGACCTCCGGGCGCACGCAATCCACCAATGCGACCATCTCGCAGGTCGGAGCCGTCACCCAGACTCTCGACCCCATCGTGCAGGAATCCAGCACGTTCAGCCATACCACCACGGTGGAGCCGAATTCGCAGCAGAGCTTCACACCGGTGCTGGTTTCCGATTCACGCGCGCACTCCGCCAGCGTCCAGCAAGGGCTGCTCACGGGCGGCAGCGTGACGGTCGGTTTCACCGAGCACTGGCTAAACGAGAACGCGTTAACGGATGTGCTGAACCCCTCCTCGGCTCCGTCTCTTTCCGTGTCGGTGCAACACAATCTGCTGCAAGGGTTCGGGCGCGCAGTGAATGAGCGCACTATTACAGTGGCCCGAATGAACCTGAATACCTCCGACCTGAGCTTTCGAAACACGGTCGCCAACGTCATTGCCCAGGTCTTGAACTCGTACTACACGATGGCCGCGTCATACGAAGATGTGAAGGCGAAAAGCCTTGCGGCGGAGACAGCCACGACGTTTCTTGCCGACGTGAGGGAACGGGCGCGAATCGGAACCGTGGCTCCCTCGGACGTCATTGCCCCCGAGGGCCAGGCCGTTTCGGCGGAAGAGGCACGCCTGCTTTCCGAGACGAGTTTGGAACAACAGGAGATTCAGTTGAAGAACCTGCTGAGCCGCGATGGAACGGCGGACCCGATTCTGCGCACGGTGCGGATCGTGCCGCTCGATCCGGTCCGCGTTCCCGAGCGCGAAGATCTTGCCTCTGTCGAGGAACTGATCGCGCTGGCTTGGGCCAACCGGCCGGATCTGGCTTTGGAAAAAGAGAACGAGGCTGCCAGCGTCATCAACAATCTGGGAACCCGCAGCGCACTGCTGCCCACAGGCATTGTCTTCGGGGGCGTGAGCTCCGCCGGATTGGCCGGAACGCCGCATCCCTTGACGATTGACGGCGTCACACTGCAGGCGCCGGACTCGCTGGTGGGAGGTCTGGGAAAGGCGATGGGGCAGGTGGTCCGCTTCAATTACCCCTCGGAACGAGTGGGTGCTGCGTACTTCACGCCTCTGAGGAACCGGCAGGCGCTGGCCGACTATGCCATCGACGAGTTGACGCTTCGCCAGACCCAATTGCTTACACGCAAGGATTTCAACCAGGTCCAGGTGGACGTGGCAAACTACGTTACGGCGGTGCGCCAGGCCTTTGCGCGTTACCAGGCTGCGGTGCAAAACCGCATCCTCCAGGAGCAACTGCTCGCGGCCGAGCGCCGGCGTTTTCAATTAGGCGCTTCGATTCCGTATAACGTGACGCAGCAGCAGAGGGATCTCGTAGCGGCGCAGTCGTCGGAGCTGACCGCGCGCGTAGCGTATGTGACCGCCCGCATCGCCCTGGACCGGACCACTGGAACGCTGCTCACCGCCAATCACGTTTCGCTCGAGGAGGCCCGCGAGGGAAAAGTGGCACGGCCATCGGTGATCCGCGAGCCATCCGGATACCTTGCCAGACCGCGCCTTCCTGGCAAATAGCGTGCGAGAATGAACTTCTTGTTCCTAAGAACGGGCGGGCTTCCTCGATGGACATTCAGGGGGGTCGCGTACCGGAAAAAGCGAGAATCTCCATGAAACTACTCCGCTTCCGGCAGGCTGCCGCGATGGTCACGGCGGCTTTCCTCATCTCGGCTTCTTTCGCGCAGGAACCAGGCGGCGACAACGTCGACCTGGACGCGTTGGCCCAGATCAAAAACGAGGCGTTCCAACACTCACAGGTGATGGAAAACCTCTTTTGGATGTCCGAGGTGTATGGTCCGCGCGTCACCAATAGCCGCAATCACAAGCTCGCGGCCGAGTGGGCGATGAAGCAGATGCAAGCGTGGGGACTGAAGAACGTCCACCTGGAAAAGTGGCACTTCGGGTATGGATGGCAGATCAAGCATTTCTACGCCGCTATGGAGACCCCGGTCTATGCCGCGTTTACCGGATTCCCGCTGGCATGGACGCCTGGGACGAACGGCCCGATCACGGTCGAGCCGGTGTGGGCGCCCATCCACTCGAAAGCAGATTTCCCCAAATACCATGGCAAGTTGAAGGGCAAGGCGCTGCTGATGTTTGACCCTGCGCCCCTCACACTGCACACGCGGGCGGACGCGCAGCCTTCCCCAACGGATGAGGAGATTCTGGCACGGGGAGGCGGGCGCGGCGGTGGCGGCGGGCGCGGACCAGCAGCCGGCGCTTCGGCCAATCGCGATGCCAGTAACCGGGGGCGCCCCGGCGAGGGCGAGTGGACGTACTCGCCGACCTCTCTTGCCTTGGCCAGCGCGAAGAACACGGATCTGCGCAACGAGGTCAACACTTTCCTGAAGGAAGAGGGCGTGGCCATTTCCATCACGCCCGGCTACAACGGAGACGGCGGAACGATCTTTTCCACGTATGGCGGGTCGGAGAATCCCAAGGATCCCATCCCGTCTCCGATCGTCGCCATTGGTGCGGAGCAGTATAACCGCATCGTCCGCCTGTTGCAGCACGGCATCACGCCGAAGCTGAACTTCGACATTGCTGTCGACTATCAGAAGGAAGACGAGAACGCATTCAATGTCATCGGCGAGATTCCGGGCACCACTAAAGCGGACGAAGTCGTCATGCTCGGCGGTCACTTTGACAGCTGGCAGGGCGGCACCGGCGCCACGGATAACGGCACGGGATCGTCGGTGGCGATGGAGGCGGTGCGCATTCTGGCCGCGCTGCACAAACCCATGGCGCGTACGGTTCGCGTTGCCCTCTGGGGCGGCGAAGAGCAGGGCGTCTACGGCTCAACCGCTTACGTGCAGCAGCACTTCGCGCAACGCACCACCATGGTGAAGACCCCCGAATACGACAAGCTGGACGTGTACTTTAATGACGACGGCGGGTCCGGCCGCTTCCGCGGTGTGTCGGCGGGGGGTAGTCCGCAGATGGCCGCCATCTTCAGGTCCTGGATTGAGCCCATCAAGGATCAGCACATCGTTGCGGTTTCTGGCGGAGATCAGTTCCGGCCCACCACCAGCCCTGGGGGTACGGACTCGTCCGCATTTTCGTGGATCGGCCTGAACGGCATCGGCTTCCAGCAGGACGCGCTGGAGTACGGCACCCGTACCCACCACTCCAACGCGGACACCTATGACCGCGTGCAGAAGGACGATGTGATGCAGAGTTCCATGATCGAAGCATGGTTTGCGTACAACGCGGCCACCCGCGCGGAGATGCTCCCGCGAATCCCGACGCCGGCCCCTGACCCCAACGCGAAAAGCCACGAGTAGAGGGCGAGTTCATTCGGAGCAGACGGTGAACCCTGACGGCAAAGGTGCCTCGAAATGGATTTGCTCTCCGGTGATGGGGTGGTGGAATTTCAGAAACTGGGCGTGCAGGAAATATCCCACTGGGGCCAGCAAGCTCGCGCCGCACGACCTGCGCCGAAGCTGTGCCAGACTCTGCCGCGCCGCTGGCGGCGAACTGGAGCAGATCCAATTCCTCCTCGGCATATCTCTGTGCAAACGACGGAGCGATACCTCGGCTGCACGCAACGAATTGCTTCTGCAGTAAACGACAAAATCGGAATCGAACCCGCGCCCTGAGTTCCGACTGGGGAAGGGTTGGCGACCACACGCTGGCAATCAACGGCCTAATTTCGGATAGCGCCTCACTTGGGCGAGTGTCGGAGGGCGTATCATAGTCGGCATGACAAATGTAGCGTACGTGTCGAAGGTGCGGATCGAGCGCGTTAAGGGACCGCTTCGGCGCGCATGGCTACCCACAGAGCAGGACCCCGTTCTCTTCGGGGTGCATGGCGCGGTAGCGGAACACTACAAGGTGCCTCGTGATGTCCTCGAACCCCATGCGACCACGTTGGACTACATTGTCGCGGCAGCGGCGGGCTGACTCACCGGGACGTTCGGAGGCGCGCTGGAGGCGCGTCAGATCGATGCATCTGGCGGTAAGTTGACAGCGGATGCGACGGGCGAAGTGGAGACAGAGGATGGAGTCCTGATCATCCGGCGCATTCACGTAGTGCTGCGTCTACAAGTGGTTCCTGAGCACAGGAAGACCGCCGAGCGCGTGCACGGCATTTTTGCCGATTTCTGCCCCGTCTACCGGACGTTGAAACCGGCCATCAACGTCACAACGGAACTGGCGTTCACAGCCGGGTAGGACCGGCATCTCCGAACTCACACGACCGCGACTTTGACGTTGTGAATCGGGGGCAGCGAATCGAACAGGCAGTCCCATTGCTCGCCACCCTCCCTCCCGATCCATAGCTGGCCGGTCGTCGTGCCGAAGTAGAGTGCCGGCGCCTTAAGCCGGTCGATGTCCATCGCGTCGCGCAGGACCGTGAAATAGCTTTGCTTTTTAGGCAGTCCCCGCGCGAGCCGGCTCCATGACTCGCCGCCACTCTCGCTGCGCCACACCGCCGGCGCGCCGCCCGGACAGGAGCGCGTCGCCCCCTCAAGGGGCATGACGTATACCGTGTCGGCGTCGTGCGGGTGAACCACGATGGGAAATCCGAAGTCCGACGGCAATCCCTTGGCGATCGATCGCCACGAGTGGCCATAGTCGTCACTGCGCAGTACGCCGATGTCCGGCCGCGGCCCCCCAGGCCCGGTCCAATCTGCCCATCCGCCGTGGTTCTGCATGTAGAGCCGGCCGGGCGCGGCATCGTGCCTTGCGATCTTGTGCACGCACTGTCCGTACTCTGGATAGGGATCGGGCGCGAAGCCGGCGCCGACGCCTTGATTGGACGCCCGGAATGTTTCGCCGCCGTCCTCGCTCAGATAGTGACCGCCGGTCGAGATGGCGAGGTGCATACGATTTCCGTCGCGAATAATCGTGTGCATGCAGAGCCCGCCATTGCCCGGTTGCCACTTGCGTGCGTGATCGTGGTTGCTGATTCCGGGCACGAGTTCCCACGAATCGCCGCCGTCGTGACTCCTGAACAAGGACGCCGGTTCCACGCCGCACCATAGTTCCTTCCTGCCTCTGCCGGCCTCGAGTGACCAGATGTTGGCAAGCGCTCGCCCATCCTCTTGGGGAAACGCGGGCGCCGACTTGGTCTCCTTGAAGCTCTTTCCCATGTCCGTCGAACGCAACAGTTTCATGCCGAAGAACGGATTACAGCTAGAAGCATAGACGCGCGGTGTCCCGCGCGTGTCGATCAGCGTCGAGTACACAGGGACGCCGGGACCGAAGGGCCCCCGGAGTGCGAAGCTGCGCCTCGGCTTCGTGCCGTCCGCCACAAACACACCCTTCTTCGTGCCGATAGTGAGAATGACTCGATCCGGCATCTTCAACCTCCCGAGACTGCCGGTAGAATCGTCACCACGTCCCCCCGCGTGAGCCTTGTATCGACTCCTTCGAGGTCGCGCACATTGTCCGAGTTCACGAACACGTTCAGGTGCCGGCGCACCGTACCCGTTTCGTCACAGACATTGCGATACAGAGCGGACTGATTCCGCTGCAGCTCCTGGAGTGCATCGCGGACAGTGTGCGCCGAGATCGAGAGCTGCGCTGCACCTGCACAGTACGTGCGTAACGGGCCCGGGACATGGATCGTGATGGTCGGCGTTGGGCCCATCGTGTGAGACGAAGCTTATCATTGGCGGTTGGGACCACGCAACCGCGTGAGCAGCATCTGCGTCAGCGGCACGCCAAGCAGTCGATCCGCTCAAACGCTGGCTTCTGTTCCGGCATTCTCGGCGATCGACAAACGAGTCACTACCAGTGACGTATCGTCGCTATCTCGTTGATTGGAGCAGGGACGTCTGCTCGGGTTGGAAGACGTGGTACTCGTAGGGAGGTTCAGGAACCGGTAGCCCCTCCGGAGCTTCGCCGACGGTCCATCCGGGGAAGATCCTCGCATACATTGGCGCCGGCAGCATGGGCGAGGTCTATAAGGCTCGCGATACGCGCCTGAATCGGATGGTCGCGATTGCCGGAATATAGTGCCGTGGCGGCGAGTCTGGCGATGTGCCCGGGGCATGCGAGATGGTGCGAAGCGCAGTGAGGACGGGATGGCGAGATGCGGGGTGGATGGAGCGGGATCCGGAGCTGGGGATTGCCAGGGGGGAGGCGGCATTCCGGGAGTTGGTAGAAGAGGTGCGGCGTGCGCCCGGAGTGCGGTTCGAGGCGGGGTAGGGCTCCGTTGCCAACTCCTCGCGGCGCAACACGTCCGCGCAGCGGCCGGCTACGGTTCGCGAAATGTGGACCATCCGCTCGGAATGAGGCACCGACACCTCTCGCATAGGGTTTTGCAACCTCAAGGCGTAGAATAGTCTCTTTGCCAAACCAAACAGGAGCAACCCATGAACTCTACAGAAGCCAAGATCGTCGCCGATTACCTGCTCGGTAATTTCGATTCCGAGATGCAGACTACCGTGGGCGTGTTAGCCGCCGTCCCGACTGACAGGCTCGCCTACCAGCCCGACTCCCTCGCCAAATCCGGAATCGGCCTCGTGCGCCACATTGTGCTCGAAGACGAGTGGTTCCTCAATTCCATCGCGGATGGTCAATTCAATCCGCCTCCGGACGACTCAGACGCCTGTGGCATCATGACCCCCGCGGAAGGCGTCGCTCAATACCGAGCGAAGTTGCCGGCCGCCCTCGCCCGTGTGCGTGCGATGTCCCCGGAACAATTAACCCGAGTCCTTGATCTCTTCGGGATTCTCCAGTTAACGGCTGTCGATTTCATCGCCCTCGCCCTCAAGCACTCCGTACACCACCGCGGTCAACTCAGTAGCTATGTCCGTCCGATGGGAGGACGCGTCCCCAGCATTTATGGGCCCTCCGCGAATACCGCGACCGCCTGACCTCCACGCTGGTCCTGGTGTCGAGATTTCCAGTCAGCCTGAATCGCCCGCTGCCGCCGCGAGATGGCGAAAAATCGAAGCACCTGCCGCGCGGATCCTCGGCGACTCGAAGATTCATCGGAAACGGCGGTGTGTAAGCTGCACTGCTTTCCGGGCGGATCACGCGCAAACAGGCTCTGGCGGCTGCATCGGCAGACCTTGACTAGCACAGCCGACCTGACCTTGCATCTTCAATCTTCTGACTTCACTTTTCGGCCATTGCCTCCGAACCCGTTCACGGGCCATCTGTCCCAATCAATTCAATCACTTACGCCATCTGCGCTTGCCCTCGGCGCTTAAAATGAAAACAGGAGGGGATGTCCCGAAGATCGCGCCCTCCGGCGCGCCTTCTCACGCCTCGCGATCGCGAGCCGCACTTCACCCGGCCATCCAACCCATCATGATTTCCGACAAGCATTCCGAGCAGGCGCGCATCAACGGCGCCCGCTCCAAGGGCCCCAAAACCCCGCGCGGCAAAGCCTTCTCCTCGCGCAACGCCATGCGCCATGGCCTGCTCTCCAAAACCGTGCTCCTGCGCAACGAAAACGCCGGCGCCTTCCGCGCACTCTTCAAGGTCTATACCGAACGCTTCGCTCCCCTCGACGACGTCGAGATCGGCATCATCGAGGAATGGTCGCCGCCTACACGGCGTCCTCCATCGTTACCAGACCCGCCTCCACCTCATCCACTCCCGCGACCGCGCCCTCCGCGATCTCGCCACCATGCGCGGCAAGCTCGCCATCAAATCAGCCGAACCAAACGAACCCAACAGGCCCTTTATTTGCAACAAAGCCGTCAATCCGGAACCCACCGAAAACCCACAGAATACCCAAGTTTCGCCCGCAAAACCCTCGGGCGAGGGTCCAGAACGGTGCAGGGGATTTCGAGGAGCCGGAAGGCCCCGGCCCCTGACCCCCGACCCAGGAGCGAAGCGACAATTAACCCGACATTCGACTCTGAAATCTGCTATACCGGAGTCGGCTGCACAGGAGAAGCCACTCGCATGCCACGAGCCACTGTTCTGCGAGCCGCCCTCGAACGCCGCCGCGCCTTGGTCGTGCCGGGAGCGCACGACGCCCTCTCCGCCAAAGTCGCCGAAAGCGCCGGGTTCGAAGCCGTCCAGGTCTCCGGCTTCGGACTCGCCGGAAGCCTTCTCGCCAAACCCGATGTCGGGCTGGTCGACATGAAGGACATCCTCGATATCACCGGCCACATCGCGCGCGTTGTCCGCATCCCGGTCATGGCCGATATCGACACCGGAGGCGGCAACGCCCTAAACGCCGCCGCCATCGCCGAGCGCCTGATCGAGATGGACATCGCCGGGGTCAACATCGAAGACCAGGTTTTCCCCAAGCGCTGCGGCCACATGGAAGGCAAGCAGGTCATCCCCGCCGAGGAGATGGCGGGCAAGGTCCGCGCCATGGTGGATGTGCGCGCGCGCCTGGGCCAGGATATCGTGATCAACGCCCGCACCGACGCGTTCGCGCCCCTCGGCCTGCACGAGGCCATCTTCCGCGCCAATCTCTATCTCGATGCCGGCGCCGACATGGTCTTCATCGACGGCATTGCCACCCGGCACGATATCGAACGCGCCGTGCGCGAAATCCGCGGCCTGCTGAGCGTGAACCTGATGGACGCGGTCACCGGCGTCAAGACCGAGCTCATTCCCATTCCCGAGCTGGCCAAAATGGGGGTGGCGCGCGTCAGCATCCCGGTGGCCTCGATCCTGGTGATGCACAAGGCGCTGGTGGATTTCTTCCGCGCGCTGCACGCTTCACCCAACGGCCTGCTGGCCGGCGAGACGTTCCGGCTCTCCGGATTCAAGGACTACACGAATTTCGTCGGGCTGCCCGAATACCGCGCCCGGGAAGAGCAGTTTCTGCCGGCGCTGGCCGGCAAGCGCTGACTTCCAAGGGAGCAGCTTCATGCCCATGACATTGGCTGAAAAGATACTCGCCCGCGCATCCGGGCGAAGCGAGGTCGCGCCGGACCACCTGGTGGTGGCCAGGGTCGATCTCGCCATGAGCCACGAAAACGCCGACCTCGTCCGCAAGAGCTTTCTCGATATCGGCGTGCCGCGCGTCTGGGACCCCGAGAAGATCGTCATCGTCTTCGATCACCGTGTCCCCGCGGAGAGCGAGAAGACCGCGACAACCCACAAGGCGGTGCGCGAGTTCGTCGCCGCGCAGGGCATCCGCCACTTCTACGATGTGGGCCGCGGCGGCATCTGCCACCAGGTGCTGGCGGAAAACGGCCACGTGCGCCCCGGCATGATCGTAGTCGGCACGGACTCCCACACCACCACCCACGGCGCGTTCGGCGCGCTGGCCACCGGCATCGGCGCCACCGAGATGGCCGGGGTCTGGTGCGAAGGTACGCTGTGGTTCAAGGTGCCCAGTACGCTGCGCATCCAGGTTGAAGGCAAGTTCCGCCCGTGGATTTCCGCCAAGGACCTGATCCTGCACGTGATCGGCATGTTGGGCGCGGCCGGGGCGGACTATCGCGCGGTCGAGTTCGATGGCGCCGCCGTCCGCGATATGAGCGTGGCCAGCCGCATGGTGCTCGCCAACCTCTCGATGGAAATGGGCGCCAAGTGCGCATTCACACCCGTGGATGATACGCTCATCGAATACCTGTTCCCGCTGTGCGGCGGCGAGTTGGAACCGATCGCGCCCGATCCCGACGCGCGCTACGAGCGGCTGATCCACGTGCACGCCTCCGAAGATCTCCCCGAGCCGGTGGTCGCCTGCCCGCATGCCGTGGACCGCGTGAAGCCGGTCTCGGCTCTCGGCGATATCCCGGTGCACCAGGCGGTGCTCGGAAGCTGCACCAACGGGCGTCTGGAAGACCTGGAGATCGCGGCAGCCATGGTCGCGGGACGGAAGGTGCATCCGCGCACGCGCCTGATCGTCATCCCGGCGTCGCAGCAGATCTACCGTGCCGCCATCCGGGCCGGATATATCGAGACCCTGATCGCGGCGGGCGCCATGATCAATCCGCCCGGCTGCGGTCCGTGCGTGGGCGTGCACCAGGGCATTCTGGCCGCGGGCGAGACCTGCGTCTCGTCCACTAACCGGAATTTCCTGGGCCGCATGGGCAGCAAGGATTCGCTGGTGTACCTGGCCAGCCCGGCCGTGGTGGCGGCGAGTGCGATCGCCGGGCGTCTGATCCATCCGATGGAGGTCGCCAAGGAGAGCATGCTATGCCTGACCAGGGGCTGACACTGCGCGGCACGGTACGGGCCGTGCTCGGCGAGAACATCGATACCGACCTGATTTATCCCGGGCGGTACCTCAACATCACCGACCGCGAGAAGACCGCGGAGCACCTCTTCGAGCTGGCCTGGCCGGAGATCCGCGGCGCTTTGAGGCCGGGCGATTTCATCGTGGCCGCGAAAAACTTCGGCTGCGGATCGAGCCGCGAGCAGGCGGCCGCGGCACTGAAGTTCGCTGGCGCGGGGGCGGTGATCGCGGGCAGCTTCGCGCGGATTTTTTACCGCAACGCCATCAATCTTGGCCTGCCGGCAGTGGTCGCGCCGGATGCCGCGGCGGTCTGCCGCGTCGGCGACGAGTTGGCGCTCGACCTGACGGCCGGCTCGATTCGCAATCTCACCCAGGTACGGGTCATGGAAGCGGCCGCGCTCGATCCGCGCGCGGTCGAGCTGCTCGCCGCCGGCGGGCTGATTCCCTATTTGAAACGGAAGTACGCAGCGTAGGTCAGGAGGCTTCATGCGAAAGTACCGTATTGCCTGGCTCCCCGGAGATGGCATCGGTCCCGAAGTGTGCGATGCCGCGCGTCTAGTCCTCGACGCCGCCGGTTTTCATGCCGACTATCTGCACGGCGATATCGGCTGGGAATTCTGGCGCAAGGAAGGCGATGCCCTTCCCCAGCGCACGCTCGACCTGCTGGCCGCGACCGATGCTGCGTTTTTCGGAGCGATCACCTCCAAGCCCGCGTCGGAAGCGGCCCGCGAGCTGGCGCCCGAGCTTGGCGGGCGGGGCTTCAGCTACCGCAGCCCCATCGTGCGCATGCGGCAGCTTCTGGATCTGTACACCTGCCTGCGTCCCTGCCGCGCGTTCCCCGGAAACCCGCTCAATTACCGCGACGGCATCGACATCGTGGTCTTCCGCGAGAACACCGAGGGCATGTACATCGGTGTCGAGTTTCCGCGGATTCCCGACATCCTGCGCGCCGACCCGGCCATCCGCAAGCTGCCCGGCGAGGCCGCGGTGTCCATCCGCAGCATGACCCCACAGGCCTCGCGGCGCATCGTGGAAACGGCATTCCAGTACGCGGTGAAGCACGGACGCCGCAAGGTGACCGCCGTGCACAAGGCCAACGTGCTGCGCGCCACCTGCGGCATGTTTCTGGAGGCGGCCCAGGAAGTGGCCGCCCGCTACCCGCAGATCCAGTTCGAGACGGCCAACGTCGATGCCATGTGTATGTGGCTCCTCAAGAACCCGTCGAGCTACGACGTCATCGTCACCACCAACCTGTTCGGCGACATCCTGAGCGATCTCTGCGCCCAGCTCGTGGGCGGTATGGGCTTCGCTTACAGCGGCAATATCGGCGACAAGTACGCGGTGTTCGAGCCGACCCACGGCAGCGCCCCCAAGTACGCCGGCCAGAACAAAGTGAACCCGATCGCCGCCATCCTGGCCGCCAAGATGATGGCCGAATGGCTCGGCGAGACCACGGTGGCGCGCATCATCGAGCACTCGGTGGCCAATGTGATCGAGCACGGCTCGCCAAGGACCTATGATATGGGCGGAACGGCCGGTACGCACGAGATCGCGCGCGCCGTGGCAGTGCGCGCTGCGGCACTCTCCGAGCATCCCGCCACCGAAGACCAGATCAACATGCGCGCGGCACTGGCGCAGCGCATCGACAAACAAGGCACCAAGATCGAGGAGCTGGCCGGCACCGGCGTCCCCGATGCGCAAGGAGGTTAGTCATGTACCCAACGTATCCGGTGTATTTCTTCCTGGCGTACCTGCTGCTCTTTCTCGTGATTCCCACGGTGTGGGTATTGGGAGGCGTGTGGAAGCGGGCGAAGTCCCCGCGAGCCGTGACGTGTCCCGGCCATGGCACCGCCGAGAGCATTTCGTTCGACCGGTGGTATGCCGTGCGGCGCCGCGCTGCCGGCGAGCAGACCGAAGCGCGGGTCGCCGGCTGCACGCGCTGGCCCGAGGGGCAGTCCTGCGGGCGGGAGTGCCTGGAGCGGATCGCCAAGCTGTAACAGCCTATACCTGCTGGTACTGGCCCTCGCCCTGATTCACGTGGCCCCAGTTGAGCTCGGCGAGGTATAGGAGATTGCCGTCCGGATCGTGGAAGTGAGCGAACCTTCCGGCCTTCCCTTCGCCGCTCATGCCGTCGAACTTTACGCCGCGGGTCTCAAGTGTCTTCACCGCGTCTTCGAGCTTGCCCGCGAGCTCGAGCCCGATCGAGGGGCTGTTCTTCGAGATGCCCGGTTGCACGGATTCCGCCGGGTGCAGGCCGATGGTCAGGCCCTTGCCTACTTCGACGCTTGCCCAATGGTCGCCGAACCGGTAGGCCAGCTTCAGGCCGAGAGCTTCGGTGTAGAACCGGACTGCCCGGTCCATGTTGGTCACGTAGATCGTCACATTGCCGCTGGAGAACATGGAACCTATCATGCCCCAAAGATGGGAGGATGGGAAGGCGTGACTCGAATTACCATCCCCGACGACTTCCCGGTAGTGCTCGCCTCGAGCGCGGTCTGGCCGAGCCTTCGCGCCCGCGCGGAGCTAGACTATTACGACACGCTGCCCTCGGGCGAAGACGGGCTCATCGAGCGCATCCGGGCGGCGCAGGTAGTGCTCAATATCCGCTCCAGCTCGCGATTCACGGCGCGAGTGTTCGAGGCCTGCCCGAAGCTGCACCTGCTTTCCGTATGGGGTACCGGTACCGACCACATCGATCTGCCTGCGGCTGAACGATGCGGCGTCAAGGTGACCACCACTCCGGGCGTGAGCGCGGTCTCCATCGCGGAGCACACCCTCGCGCTGCTATTCGCTGTGGTGCGGCGGATTCCGCGAATGGACGCGTCGGTGCGGCTCGGCCAATGGGAGCGGGGACGGTTCATCGAACTGCGCGGCAAGACCTGCGGCGTGATCGGCTACGGTGCCATCGGACGGGAATTCTCGCGCCTCGCCGCCGGCATCGGGATGAGGGTCCGGATCTGGACGATGCACCCGGAGCAATATCCGGGCGTTGAGTTCACCGGGCTCGACGAGATCTACAGCACCTGCGATGTGATCAGCATCCATCTGCGCCTGTCGCCGGAGACCAGGGATTTCGTGGGCGCGGAGCAGATTGCCTTGATGAAGCCGTCTGCGATCCTGATCAACACGGCACGAGGAGCGATCGTGCAAGAGGGTGCGATGATCGAAGCTTTGCAGCACGGTCGCATCGCGGGAGCGGGATTGGATGTGTTCACCGCCGAGCCGCTGCCGGCTGGCCATGCGCTCACGGAGTTGCAGAACGTAGTATTGACGCCGCACTGCGCCGGCATCACCCCGGAGGCCCTGGAAGCAGGCTTGGCCATGGCCGTGGAGAACATCTGGGCGTTTGTAGGGTAGGCCTCCCGGCCTGCCCGCGCGCGGAGCGCGCTATCGCCAGCTCCGCTCCCAGCCGCGCCACCACGCGGTGTTCTCCAGGCCGAGCGCGTCCCAGCAGCGGTCGATCGCATCCGCATCGCCGCGCACGGCGCCCTCGCGCGATGCCCCCGGCAGCATCGGCACCAGCTCTGCCAGGCGGTCGTACACCGCGCCGCGCTCCTGTCCCTCGACGCACGTCAGCAAATGCCAGAGCGTGAGCCCGTCGCGCTCGCGGGCGGCAGACAGAATCGCCGGCACGGCGCCGCGGTCGCCGCCATTAAATGCCTCGACGGCGGTGCGCAGCGCGTCCGGCGCGTCGTCATAGTACGGAATGCCGGGGCCGGCGTGCTTTCGCGTGCGGCACTGCGCGCCCGCGGGAATGAAGCTCTCGCGCCCATGGCTGGCGAACGCCACCCAGCCGGCCGAGACTTTCAGAAGTCCATTGCCAGCCGGGTCGACCTGGAGCGTGTACTCGCAGCCGAGGTCCACCGCGCGGGCGGAGGGCGTGTCCACGACGAACTCGCGCGGGCGGGCCCAGATGAAAGCGTGCAGTTCGCCGCGCGCCAGTGAAAGACGCTTTCCGGCGGCCGCGCGGAGCTCGGAATCGGGCGCGAGATCGACGCGGCCCACGGCCTCGGCTTCCAGGGTGAGCGGGGTGCTGCCTGTGCGTAGCAGTTGCCCTTGATGGATATGGGTGCCGGCGACCTGCCATGGGGTCTCCGGGGCGCGCGGAACGCTCCATACGGTGAGACCGGCTGCAACGGCAGCTATCGCCGCCGCGGCGGCTAGCGCCTGCCACGGGCGGCGTGGGGCCGGTCGGAAACCTGCCCCACGGTGGCGGTAGCGCAGCGCGGCGAGCGTCCGTTCCAGGTGCTCGATCTCGGGATCGGGCGGGCCCGAGCGATCCCACAACCACTTCTCGTTCATTTCTTCTCCAGCCTCTCGCGCAGCATCTTCATCCCCCGGCACAGGTTCACCCGCACCGATTCGGGCGTCAAGCCGGTGCGCTCCGAAATTTCCGGCCCGGTCATGCCCTCCACCAGGCGCATGATCAGCGTCTCGCGATACGCCTCGGGCAGCGCACGAATGGCGGCCATGATCAGAAATGCGTCGTCGCCGGTCTGCTTGCCCGGCGGCACATCTTCCAGCGGCACGCGCTCGCGCGACTCGCGGTGGTAGTCCATGGCCCGGTTGCGGGCGATGGCGCCCAGCCATCCGCGAAATGCGGCCGCGGTGCGCAATCCGCAAAGCTGGCGCATGGCCGACATGAAGACGTCCTGCACCAGGTCTTCGGCGTCAGCCGGCGGTACGCGTGCCAGCATAATGGCGTGGACCATGCGGGCGTAGCGCATGTAAAGCTCGCCAAACGCGCGGCGGTCGCCTTCGATCGCCGCGCGAATGGTCGTGTCTTCGTCGGATGCCGCCGCCGGCATGAGCATCACTTGCATGTTACTGTGCGGTGGTCACACTATCTCAGCATCGCCTCCACATCGGAGGCCGCGAACTTGTGCATGTCGAATCGCGCGTGTTCGCGGTCCACTCCGTTCGGCCCGGCGGCCACCAGCGTGTTCGTGAACTGCTCGCCGTTGGTGCCCACCAGCTCGATCACCCACTTGCCCTCCTTCGGCCACTGTCCGACCACGGCAAACATGCCCGGCGCCGGGAGCGCCTTGGCTTCGAGCGGCACCGTCTGCCGCTGCCCGTTGACTAGGCCGATCGCGGTGGCGGTGACCTTCGCCGTCGCGGGATCGTGGCAGCCGGCAGCCTGGACCGTCACCACCGCCCCGAGTTTGCGCGCTTCAGGACTGGCCTCCGGGTTGCCGAGTTGCAGGTAAAATCCGCCCGCGAGCACCTGGCCCGCGAGCGCCGTCAAAATCACCAGTGTCTTTCGCATTCGATTGCCCCTCCTTTTTGGTTCAATCTGAGGGAAAGACGCCACAGGCCGGAAAACTGTTAACCGTCACTCGACCTTGTACATCACCATCCCGCTAAGCAGCTTGGGATAGAAATCGGTGGATTTCTGCGGCATCACACCGCCGGCGATGCTGGTCTTGGCCACCTGTTCCACGCTGGCGGGTCTAAGCAGAAACGCGATCTGCGCCGCGCCCTTGCGTGCCTCTTCGACGGCGGCATCGATGCCGCGGATGTAGCGGATGTGCTTTTCATCGCGCACCGCCGCTTCGCTGATGCCCAGCACGCCGCCCATCAGCCGCTCGTGCAGCACGCGTACGTCCAGTGCCCCGCACGCGTAGCGGTCTTCGAGCGTATAGAGCTTGTCACCGATCGCCGCGCCGATGATGCTCCTGTCGCCCACCGATGCCCAGGCTGCCTTGAGGGCGTCGACCCCGGGAATCGGAGTGACCGTGAAGTCCTGTTCGGCTGCCTCCAGAAATCCGTTCGTCTCGACTCCGCTCACCAGGCGGTGCGTGGCCAGGATGCGCAATCCCGGCGAATGCATATTGACGAATGCCATCATCATGCGGTCCGAACCGCAGGCGACCGCGGTCTCGTAGCGGTGGTGGCCGTCGGCGATAACCAGCTTCTTGTTCGCCATCAGCTCCTGGATGCGCTCCCCGGCGCCGAGCTTCCACATACGGTGGATGGCGCCGTACTCGTCGGTCACCTCGGCGATGGGCGGCGCGGACGCAGCCTGATCCAGCAGCGCGTCGATGGCGCGCGCCGGATCGGGATACAGCATGAAAATGGGCTCGAAGTGCGTGTTGGTGTGGCGCAGGAGCTCGATCCGATCCGCCTTGGGACCGCTGAGCGTTTGCTCGTGGCGGAACACGATGCCGGCCGAGTACTCGACCACTTCACCGAGCGCGACAAATCCCTTGCGCACCAGCCGCTCGCCCGTATCCGGCACAACGAACTCTTGAAAGTAGGCGAACATGCCGGGCTCGGGGTCGCGCACCCACACGCCGGAGGCGATCCATTCGTTCATGATCCGCGCGGCGCGGGTGTAGACGTTATCGGTGTCGCTGTCGTCCGGATGGCGTTCGCCGAGAATCACGCGCACCAGGTTGTTCGGGCTCAAAGACAGGTAGCGGGCGCGCATCGCCGGCGAGATCTTGTCGTACGGCTGCGTGACCAGGTCCTGGAGCGGCCCCGCACCAAGAGCGTAGCGATAGGGTTGAAACGAAAAGATTTTGGCCAAGCTTCAAGTTTAGCGCGGGCGATTCATTCCGACCGCGGGGATCATGTCCGGCTCGCGGCTGACAACGCCTTTGCGGGCCTCGTCGACGTCCACGCCGTAGACTTCCAGCGTGCGGCCCAGCACCTGGTCCACCGCGGTGCGCGATTTGATGTACTGGCTCTTGGCGTCGACTTCGGCCAGCTCGCGTGTAGTGGTATCGCGCTGCACCAGCACCACGTTCAGAATGGTCGAAGTGCCGAGCTCGTACTTGCGCCGCTCGCCCGCCAACGTCTGTTCCTGAAGCTTGCGCGCCTCGACGCTCGTGTCGTAAGCGGCACGGGCCTGGCGAAGAGCCGTCTGCGCGTTGACCACGTTCAGCTTGATATTGTTTTGAAGCTGCTTGTCTTGAATCTGCTGCTGGCGATAATTGAGCTCGTCGGTAATCAGATCGGCCTGGTTGGCGCGGTTGCGGATGGGAACGTTGAGCTGGAAGCCCGCGCTATAGTTCGGAAAATTGCGGCTGAAGATCTGTTGCAGGAACGTGCCATATCCTCCCAGGAAGAACGGATTGACGTCGGCCGTGGTGCGCGTGCGGTACCCGATGGTCGCCCCGCCCGCGGTGATCGGGACCGGCACCAGGTTGACGTCGCCGGACAAGCCGTTGTTCGAGAGGTTGGCGAACACGCTCAGCGAAGGCAGCAGGTTGTTCTTCGTGCCGAGCATGCTGATGCGCGAGTCTTCCAGCCCAACCTGGCTCTGCTCGATCTCGGGGCGCTTCTGGAAGGCTTCGGCTACCATATCCTGTGTCGGCTGAATGGCGTCCGACTGGGGAACTTCGAAATGGTCGGTGGGGATGATGCGCGCCGCGACAATCAACGGATTGTTCATCCCGCCGCGCGTCAGGACGTTCTTCAGGATCATCTCCTGCTGAAGCACCTGCGTTTCCGCGTTGGTAACATCCTGCTGGCTGGACTTCATTTCGGCTTCGGCCTGGATGATATCGATCTCGGCCAGCGCACCCAGTTCGGCGCGGCGCTTGTTGTCTTCATACAGCCTGCGGTTCAGCTCGAGGGTCTGCTGCCGGATCTTGAGGCTGTCGTTGAAGCTCACTAGGTCCCAATAAAGACCCACGACGTTGTTCACGGTAGCGATCACCTGCTGTTTGAACTGGAGGTCGGAAATGTGCTGTTGGTTCTTGGCGATGTGGATGGCGCGGTTGTTCACCGCCCGGCCGAAACCGTTGAGCAGGTTCTGCGTGACCGAGAAGCTGAGCGCGCCCTGCGTCACCGGGTTGAAATCGCTGCTGGGAGCGTTCTGATGGTAATGGAGCACATTGCCCATGCCCAGCGACACGTTGGTGCCGGTGGAAAAACCCTGTGAAACTCCGAAATTGATCTGCCGGTAGTCCGTGACCAGGAAGTTGGTGCCGGTGACGAACGAGTTGGTCTGCGGCGCAGTCTGGTGCTGGTATTGGCCATTGACGAAGAGGGTGGGGTCGTAGTTCGGAATCGCCGAGCCGGCCAACTGCACGCTCAAGCCGCTGAGTACGCCGCCGGTGCTGCTGCCGCCGCTCCCGCTGCCAGTGGCGCCCAGTGAATTGGCCCCGGCCAGCGCCCCCAGGGAAGCCGAGGACGGACCCTGCGCGATGCTGTTGTTCACGTTGCGCAGCAGAGCGCCCGCCTGCGCGCGCAACAGGTTGGCATCCTGCATTTTCGGTGTCAGGCGCGCGTTTTCGATGTCCAGGTTGTTTTCGAGGGCCAGCGCGATGGCATCGCGCAGAGAAAGGTAGATACGACCGGCCCGAATCAGTCGGTCGATCCGCGTCGAATCTTCGAAGAAGATGGAATTGACCGCCCGGGGGCGGTAGTTGTTGCTGAACCAGCCGGCGATTCCTCCGCTCTGGCTTCCCTTGATTTCCGGGGTCTGGGCAAAAACAGGGGCGGCCATGAATACGGACAGCAGAATCGCAAGTATCGGCTTAATTCGGGACATAAAAAGACTCAAACCTCTCTGACACATTATGGCTGTTCGAACCCTTAGACGTAAATTTAGACGTCGGAGTTCGGGGAATCTTAACATAGGGCGGCAGGCATTAGGCGTCAGCGTGCTGTGCTCTCTGCGGCGGTCTCGTGCAAACTGGCGGCCAGTCGAAAACAGGCCGGCTGACGCCTAACGCCTGATGCCTGAAGCCTGATAATGAAAATATGCGGAAGTACTTCCTTGCTTTCCTGCTGCTTGCCGCCGGCGCATGGGCGGCTAACGTCAAGCTGTATCTGAAGGACGGGACATTCCATATTGTCCGCGAGTACCAGGTGCAGACCGATCGGGTCCACTTTTATAGCGTCGAGCGGAGTCAGTGGGAAGACATCCCGCTGGAACTGGTCGACCTGAAACGCACCGAAAGCGAGGCCGTGGCTCGGAAAGCTCAGCTCGATGCCGACGCCAGGGCCATCGCCGAAGAGGAGACCGCCGAGCGCGAGATGAAGAAGGAGGTCTCGCGCATTCCGCAGGACCCGGGCGTCTATTGGCTGGAGGGCAACGAAGCCCATGTGCTCCCGAACGCCCAATCGACCGTGCACAACAACAAGGGCCGAAGCGTCCTGAAGCGCCTGTCGCCCATCCCGATGGTCACCGGCAAGGCTACGCTCGAACTCCAGGGCGTGAATTCGCTCAATGTCTTCAAGGACCCCGAACAGGAGTTCTACATCCAGCTCAGCGACCCCGAACGCTTCGGCATCGCCAGGCTGACGCCGAAGAACGGAGTCCGCATCGTGGAAAACCTCACCATCATGCCGGTGACCAATGAGGTCGTTCAAGAGCCGGAGATGGTCGAGATCTTGAAAAGACAGCTCGCCGACGGGCTGTACAAGATCTGGCCCAAAGAGAAGCTTCCGAACGGCGAGTACGCCGTGGTTCAATACAGCGAAGACCAGCTCGACATGCAGGTATGGGATTTCGCCATCAAGGCGAAGTAGCGTTCAGTTCAGAAAATACGTCCGGTACAGCGTGTCGCGCTGCTTGGGGATGAATCCGGCGTCGCGGATGATGCGCCGCAACTCTTCCTCGCTGGCCCGGTGGTGCGCACCGGCAGCCGACACGACGTTCTCTTCGATCATGATGCTGCCCACGTCGTTGCCGCCGAAGCGCAGGCCGAGCTGACACGTCTTCAAACCCTGCGTCACCCAGCTCGACTGCACATTTTCGAAGTTCTCCAGGTAGATGCGGCTGATGGCCAGCGTCTGCAGGTATTCCACCGCCGTGGCTTCTTCTTTGATGAAGCGGCCAAGGCTGGTGTTCTCGCGTTGAAAGGTCCACGGGATGAACGCGGTGAATCCGCCGGTCTCCTCCTGCAGGTTGCGCACCAGCTCGAGATGGTTCATCCGCTGCTCGATAGTCTCGCCGCAGCCGAACATCATGGTCGCCGTGGTCCGCATGCCGAGCTGATGCGCGGTGCGATGGACGTCGACCCAATCCTGGGTGTTGCACTTGAGCCGGCTGATGCGGTGGCGCACGGCATCATCCAGGATCTCCGCGCCGCCGCCGGGAATCGAATCCAGGCCGGCGTCGCGCAGCCGGGCGATGGTGTCGCGCAGGCTCAATCCGCTGACCTCGGCAATATTGGTCACCTCGGGCGCTGACAGGCAGTGAAGGTGAATCCGGAAGCGCTGCTTGATGCCGCGGAACAGGTCCTCGTACCACTCGATCTTGAGATCGGGGTGCAGCCCGCCTTGCATCAGGATGCCGGTGCCGCCGAGGTCGATGGTCTCCTGGATCTTCTGGTAGATCGCTTCGTTCGGCAAAATGTAGCCCTCGGCGTGGCCCATCGGGCGGTAGAACGCGCAGAACGTGCAGTACTCGGTGCAGAAGTTGGTGTAGTTGATGTTGCGGTCGATGATGTAGCTGACGATTCCTTCGGGATGCCACTTGCGGCGGATGCGGTCGGCCTCCATGCCCATGCCGATCAGGTCGTCGGAAGCGAACAGGTCCAAGGCTTCAGCGCGGGAAATCATCGGAATGCGTGCTTTCAGGATAGCAGGACGATTGCCCGCAAAAGAGGGGGTGTAGAAAAAGACCCTCGCGTCCGGTTGCGCGGTGTTGAGCATTCCAATATCCTGTGTATTCCGCATATGTCCCAGAAGACTCCTATCACGGTCGCCCACGGCGACGGCATCGGCCCGGAAATTATGAGCGCCACGCTCCAGATTTTGGAGGCGGCAGGCGCGGCTCTCGAGATCGAGACCATTGAGATCGGCGAAAAGGTCTATTTGCGCGGCAATACCGCCGGCATTGAGCCGAGTTCCTGGGCGTCGCTACTCAGGACCAAGGTTTTCCTCAAGGCTCCCATCACCACGCCGCAAGGCGGAGGATTCAAGAGCCTCAACGTTACCACGCGCAAGACCCTGGGCCAGTACGCCAATGTCCGGCCGTGCGTTTCGTATCATCCGTTCGTCGACACCAAGCATCCCAACATGGACGTGGTCATCGTGCGCGAGAACGAGGAAGACCTATACGCCGGCATTGAATACCAGTTGACCCCGGAAGTTACTTCGTGCATCAAGCTGATTTCCCGGCCGGGCAGCGAGAAGATTGTCCGCTATGCCTTCGAGTACGCGCGGCTGCACAAACGGCGCAAGGTCACCTGCTTCATGAAGGACAACATCATGAAGATGACCGACGGCCTGTTCCACAAGGTGTTCGACGAGATCGGCGCGCAGTACCCTGAGATCGAGAAGGAAGTCTGGATCGTCGATATCGGCGCGGCCAAGATGGCCGACTCACCCGAAACTTTCGACGTCATCGTGATGCCCAACCTCTACGGCGACATCCTGAGCGACGTGGCGGCGCAGATCGCCGGATCGGTGGGGCTGGCCGGATCGGCCAATATCGGCGACAAGTGCGCCATGTTCGAGGCCATCCACGGTTCGGCGCCGCGGCGCGCCGGGCAAAACCTGGCGAATCCCTCGGGGTTGCTGCTGGGCTCGGTGCTCATGCTGGTGCACATCAACCAGCCCGACGTAGCCGAGCGCGTCCACAACGGCTGGCTGCGCACCATCGAAGACGGCGTCCACACCTACGATATCTTTACCGAGGGTGTGAGCACCGTCAAAGTTGGAACCAGGGAATTCGCTGCGGCGGTCTGCGAGCGACTCGGGCAGAAGCCCAACCGCCTCAAGCCGGTCAGCTACGCGCGTCGCCCGGCAACCGCGTCCGCCGGTGCGGGGCTCACCGCCGCCAACTCCGCTATGGAGCTCAAGGGCATCGATCTCTTCGTGTACTGGCCCACGCGCAATCCCAATACGTTGGCCGAGGCAGTGGGCAAGCTCGCCGGCGACGGCATGTCGCTACAGGTCATCGACAATCGAGGCGTCAAAGTCTGGCCCGCGGGAATGGCCGAGACGTTCTGCACCGACAGCTTCCGCTGCCGCTTCGTCGCCGAGGGCAAGACCGACATGGTGCGCCTGCTGGACGTGGCGCACCGCGTGGCCGGCGCCGGGATCGAGATCGCACTCACCCAGACCCTGCGCAGCTTCAACGGGCAGTTGGGCTATTCTTTGGTGCAGGGGCAATAAACGACACATGGCCGCCGATCAACCTCTCGTGCTGGTGATGATGGGCAGCAAATCGGACTGGGACGTAATGCGCCAGGCTGATGAGGTGCTGACCAATTTCGGAGTCCCACACGAATGTCGTGTCCTTTCGGCACACCGGACGCCGAAGGAGACCGCGCAATATGTCTCCGGAGCCGAGGCGCGCGGGGCGGAAGTGATCATCGCGGCGGCGGGAGGAGCGGCTCACCTGGCCGGCGTGTGTGCCGCCCACACGGTTCTGCCGGTACTTGGTGTGCCCATGGAGAGCGCATCTCTCAAGGGGCTCGATTCACTGCTTTCCACGGTGCAGATGCCCGCAGGCATCCCCGTCGGCACGCTGGCCATCGGCGCGCCGGGCGCGCGCAACGCCGCGCTGCTGGCGGTGGCGATTCTGGCCTCAGGACGCCCCGAGCTGCGCGACCGGCTGCGCCAGTTCCGGGCCGACCAGGCGGCGAAAATCCTCCGCGAAACGCTGTAAAGGGAGCTCGCAGCCCTCAGAGTTTTGGGCTTCGCTTCAGGGAACCACGCAGGACGGCACGGGCCGGAGCCGACGGCTGAAGGCTGGAGCCGGGAGCTGAAAGCTGAAAGCTGTCAGCCAACTGCCTGCGTGCTATGATGGACGCGAGATACCTCTGGGAGGAAATGAGACGATGGGTCCGCTGGGTTACCCGGAAATGGTCTTCATCTTTTTCCTGGCCCTGATCCTCTTCGGTCCAAAGAAGCTGCCGGAGTTGGGTCGGACCGTGGGAAAAGCGTTGACGGAGTTCCGGCGCGCCTCGAACGAGCTGAAATCCACGTTCGATCGCGAAATGAAAAGCCTGGAGCAGGAGACGGAATCGTTCAAGGAAATCGCCAACCAGTATCAGACCGATACCTACAGCTACGATTACCAGTCGTACGAGTCCACTTACGAGGGAGCGTACGGCAACGAATCCTACGATTCCACTGCCACCACTACCCCATCCACCATAAGCGCATCCGCAACTCAGGACGCTGAATTACCAGCCGCACCGCCCGAAGGCACTATCGCCCAGGGCTCGGAAGCGGCCGTGGCGCACGAGAACGGCGGGCACGTGTCTCAAACGTCCGCAGAGTCTGTCACCCCGGCGCCGGCTTCCAAGGCTGAACATAACGCGTAACGAATGAACCCAAGCGAAGAGCAACAGGGGACCGGCGTTCCCCCGGCTGGCAGTGCGTCCGCCGGGGACACGCCCCGCGTCCAGGCCGCCGAGCCGGCCGAAACCTACGATGGCTATCCGCACGAACCACCTGTAGAAGAGCCCGTGCGAGCCGCCGTAAAGCCTGAGCCACCTCCTTCCAAAGAGGTTGCGACCGTGCCCCGCCGTCCCGGCGGAGGAGGCCGCAAGCCCCCGCCGCCACCGCCGTCCGGCGGAGACGGAGGCGACGAGGAAGACGGCATGCTTCGTATGTCTTTCCTCGAGCACCTGGAAGAGCTGCGTTCCCGCATTATTCGCGCATTGGTCGGCGTGGGCGTGGCGTTCGTGGTCAGCCTCATCTATACCGACTCCTTGTGGAAGTTCGTCTGTCAGCCCGCAGCCACCGCGCTCAAGACGCTCGGCTACGAACAGGAGCTGGCGCAGATCAGTCCCATGGAGGCGTTCAACGTCATCTGGGTGAAGCTGCCGATTCTCTGCGCCATTTTTCTGGCATCGCCCTGGATTCTCTATCAGGTGTGGGCGTTTATTTCGCCCGGACTTTACCGGCGCGAGCGCCGCTGGGCCGTACCCTTCATTCTCGGCTCCGCCGGGCTGTTCATCATCGGCGGATTGTTCGCCTATTTTATTGCCTTCCGCTACGGGCTCACATTTCTTCTCGGCATCGGGCGCGGTAATTATGTGAAGCCGGTGGTTTCCATCAGCGAGTATTTCGACTTATTTGTCAACGTAACTTTGGGCGTAGGGCTGGTATTCGAGCTACCCGTAATTATTTTCTTCCTCACCTTACTCAGGATTGTTAGTCCGTCGTTTCTTTTGAATCACAGCCGCTACGCCATTCTCGCCATCTTCATTATCGCCGCCATCGTCACACCGACTCCCGACGTGTTCAACCTGATGCTCTTCGCAACACCGATGTGCCTGCTTTTCTACGTGGGAATTTTCGCCGGGTACCTCCTGGTACTGCATCGGGAGAACCGGAGATTCCCGTGGAAAACGGCCATGACCATCATTATTTCAGTACTGCTCCTACTAGCTTTAGTGCTATACCTGGCCATTACGAAATATGGTGTAAAAGTGGTACCACACTGGCCGTTTTTTGTACGTTGAACAGGAATTATCTCTAGAATCACGCCGGGATTCCGATGTAACATCAGTTGACTGGCAGTCTCGCGTCACCGGTGTGTCGCCCTAGAGACGATGGATTTATACAAAGCGATCCAAGAGCTGTACGCGGAAAAAGAAAAGCTCGAGCGTGTAATTGCCTCCCTGGAGGAATTGCAGCGAACCGGCGGGTCCATTCCGCCATTACCCAAGCCGGCCAAGCGCCGCGGCCGGAAATCCATGAGCCCAACCGAGCGCCAGCAGGTATCGGAACGGATGAGGAAGTATTGGGCTGGCCGCCGAAGCCCGGAGAAGCCGGCCAAAGCCGGCGCCGTCGACCCGGAGCGTTGATCTACGCGGTCTGAGGCTTGAAGAACCAGAGCCAGTAGTACTGGTCTCCGGCTCCGTATTGATAGCGCATCTCGAAACCGCAGCGTGCCGCCATCTCGCGGACGTCGCGTTCGGAGAATGGTACCCCTACCCAACTGTGGCGGACCTCGGCTTCCGCGAGCGGAGAGCCCTGCACCTGGAATTTGAAGAGGCCCCCGGGGCGCAGCAAGCGGTGTACCTCGCGCACGTAGTTCTCGATGATTCCGCGGTTGGGGATGTGCTGGAACACCATGAAAGAGAAGGCGAAATCGAACTCGATCGGCCGGGCCAGGCCCAACCGCACCCGCCACGGGCTCGATACAGCCCGTAAGTCTTTCCCGTTGTTACGGATGACGTGAGCATTGGAAAACCCGGCGCAAGCTTCGCGCGCCTGCCGGACCATCTCGCGGCTGATATCGACGCCCCAGACCTCGCCGAAGAACCCCGCAAAGGCCCGGGTGACCCGTCCCGCGCCGCAGCCAATCTCGAGAACGCGCATCTCCTTCGGATCTTTTCCCTGGCAGATGTTCGTCAGGTCGTTCAGAATCTCTTCTTCCAGGGTGATCTGGCCCGACTGGTAGAACTCGTCGTCGCTCCATTGTTGCTGTCCGGTGACGACGTAGTGTCGCGCGTTTTCCCTGGCCCGCCGGTTCCAATCGCGGCGCATGCGCGAGAGGTGGCGGGTGATCTCGATGCCGGCCATTTGATATATTGTAATGAGTAGCGCCTGTGGGCGGCTAGCTCAGCTGGGAGAGCACGGCGTTCGCAACGCCGGGGTCGTGGGTTCGAATCCCATGCCGTCCACCATTCCTTCGTCTTCGCCTCCTGAATCCGCTATTGGATCGGTTCGTCCGTGCGGAAGTACTTCTTGTAGGCAGCGATCCAGTCCTTCGAAATATCCCGCTGCGCTGTCGCCAGGTCGAGATCGCCATGGCACACGAGCTCGCGCAGACGATCCTCCAGCGCATCCTTGACGTGAGCGTTCCAGACGGTGGCCGCGTAGGATTGCGGCCACAAATTGCCGATGTCGTCCGAACCGCCGAGCGCGGGGGTGATCAGGTAGTCCACCTCATACGCCCGGGGGTCGGCTGCCGGGATTCCGTACAGTTCGAAGACCTGCCGCCGCAAGGCCTGGGGAACGTCACGGTTCTTCTCCTGATTCGCCCGGCACACCTGCTCCCGGGTCGCACGCCGGGCAACCCCCGGGGTGAGGCTGGCCATCGGAGACGACATCGGCACGAGACCGGCTTGAAGGTCCGTTTCGCTCACCGGGGGGCGAGGCGGAATCACGAGGCTCACAAATGCCAAGATACATGCGCCCAACGCGATCGGGAGCAGACCGCGACGCCAGGCTGGCAGGCCGGACCACGCCCGGAGCCGGGATGAGTCGAGGTCGTCGATTTTCCCTTGCAGCGATGCGCGCGCGGCCGGAGCCGGCGGCAGACGCCCGCGATGGAGGTGGACGAATTCACCCATGGCGCTCTCGAGCTCCTGAGCGCGCGCACGGCATTCCCGGCATATCGCGAGGTGTCCGCGGAGCCGCTCAGTCTGGCGGGCCGTCAGCTCGCCATCCGCGGCCAGGATCAGCTCCCGATCGGACCAGTGAGAATCTCGAGACTCCATCCATCACCTCTGAACAACCCGTGCCAATCGCGTCAGAGACCGCTCCAAAGAAAGCGCCACGGACCCCAAAGAAATCTCCAGAACACTCGCGATTTCGCGGTACCTGAGACCTTCGGCCCTCAGGACTAGGCAGCGCCGGTCCTGTTCCGGCAGCACCGCGACCACGGCAAGCAGGATCTGACGCCTTTGGGTTTCCGTCATCCGGTCTTCAGGATTGGGACCCGGGTCCGGTATCAGGCTCACCAGGGCCGCTCCTTCCCCGCCTGTGTCTTCACGCATGGTCCTGGCCCGATTGCGGCGTTTCAATGCAAGGTTGTGCGCCACCCGGAACATCCAGGCGCGAAGTTTGTCGCGCGAGTGTCCGCGCTGCAAATGGCGATACAGCGAAAGGAAAACCTCCTGCACGATGTCCTCTCCATCCGGAACCGACAGACCGAAACTCAGAACATAACGGAGCAGCCGGTCCCGAAACTGGTCGAAGAGCCCGATTATCTCGTCCGCCAGCGGGGAGGCAGCCCGCTCGCGATCGGCAACTCCCGGGATCGGGAGCCTCAGCGTTGACTCCGGCGGCTGGTCGGCCATGAAAATCATTATCCGGCATCCGACACGCTCAAAACGTCAGACGCAGTCCGCCCCAGGCGCCGATGGGAGCCCCAGGAGCGTAGAAGGCCGAGCTGATGAGCGGATAGTTTCCGTTCACCGGTG
>Ga0335079_10000866_pt1 | contig 34368 bp, 29 predicted proteins | sample Lox_Sample_33_FD_206719 | JGI IMG/M metagenome (GOLD analysis project Ga0335079, IMG submission 206719) | Soil microbial communities from Loxahatchee National Wildlife Refuge, Florida, United States - Lox_Sample_3.3 | ecosystem: Environmental > Terrestrial > Soil > Wetlands | place: USA...
CTGTCTGACGACGCCAGTTTCATCACCGGTGTGGCTCTTCCGGTTGATGGCGGTTCCACCGCGGGCATTCGGTCACACTAAAATCATCCTGTCTCCAGCCTCTGAGCCTGGGCGTACCGTGCGGCCCGCAGGCACGATCACGCGGGAACCGCATCTAGGCGGATTGCACCACGCGTTCGTTCGGATCTAATAAACCGAAGGGACAGGATCAGCGATGCAGTCAGGGCGAAGCCAAGAAAGCAAAGCGCGCGCCGCCACATGCTGCTGCTCGAGCCAGGCATACCTATACCCCAACCACAAATGACGCCTTCGCCCGTTTATCCCACGGCCGCGGACATGGCGGCGCGCTGACTTACAGCCTGCCCTGGTCCCCGAGAGCAAGAAACTTGCCACAGTTCATCGGCACGTTGCAGGCCAACTTATAATTCGACCGCTCGGAACCAGGCCGCTCAGTAGTCCCAAGACCGCTTGCACGATTTTGTCTTCGTCGAAGAACTCGATCACCAAGGGCAAATCGACCATCAGTCTCAAAATGTCGGAGGCATGAACCTCACCGGTATCGCCGAAACCGGCGATCCCGCGAAAGACCACCACGCCTTTGACTCGCTGTTGATCGTGAAGAATGTTCAAGATCTCCCGCATGAGATTTTTGCGACGGCCGTGATCAGCTTCGCTCAGATAGATGCGGACCATCGTGACATCGGTTGCCATGAGACCAACCTCAGAGGTTTCGCGCGATGTAAGCGCCACCGAAAGTTGCCATCATCCCGAGGATAAGAGAGAGCAAAACGTAAAGTGCGCTCTTGGCCGCCTCGCCTTGCTCCGCGAGCAGCAGCGTCTCCATCGCAAACGTCGAAAAGGTGGAAAATCCTCCGATGAAGCCAGTCAGAATGCCGATCCGGAGCACGGGGCTGATCGTCAAGCGCTCGAGGGTCTCGACAAAGAGGAATCCCATCATGAAGCAAGCAAGCACATTGATCGACAGGGTCGCGTACGGAAAATCTCGTCCATAAATAGCTTGGACCAGATTTGTCATTACGTAACGAGCCCAGCAGCCAAAAATGCCTCCTATTGCGATTGCAAAATACGCCATTCAGCTGCGATCCGTTTGTTGTTAGAGCAGAGCAATGAACAAAATCACTACGAGAAGGGCGCCGATCAGTGAAAGATAGAAATTCAGATGCCCGGATTGGATGATCCGCAATCTCACGGCAATCGCGATCACAAGCTTCTCCAACGGCGCGAATAGATACGGTCCGAAGATGGGCGCCACATCATGGCTGAAGACCAATCGCCGGATGAAGTACGGCTGGCCATTGGATTGGTCTGCCAGCTCGTGTTCGGTCTCGACCGTGGGCCGATAGATGAAGCTATAGAAAGTGCGCAAGGCGTTTGAGAAGGTAAGCGCCGTCGTGGTCGCCTGAGCCGGATCCTGATCGCGGCCGCCATACCACACCGCAGCGTGCCGCAGGGCAAAACGTCTGCTCATGAAAAGCAGGGTCAGCGGGACCAAAGCGAGCAGCGGCATAACGATCACGAGCAAGCTCGGTGAGATGAAGGCGAATGTCTCGGGCACTCTGATGGGGGCGCCTGTCGCCGGCACGAGAAGCGGGCCTACGTGCATCCTTTGCACGGCCACGGATGAGAGTTTGGTCACCGCCACAGGTCCTAGCGCGTCAAGCCAGACGGGCATTCCAACGGCGAGCGCCAGAACAAGCAGTCCCAGGAGACCAACCGCAAGCGCCGTTGGGATCGGCACGGCTTTGGCGCTTCGCTCCGGGCGTCCCAACAACCCGATGCCGAACACCTTGAGGAAGGTTGCGAAGGCAATAGCTACCGTAAGCGCTAGCCCCGCGCCGGCAAGCGCCGCGGTCAGCCGGCTGGCTAGGCTTGTGAGATGGAAACCCTGGAAGAATGTCTGAAAGAGGTACCACTCGCTTACGAAGCCCGCCTGAGGTGGCATCGCCGCGAGGCTCATGGCGGCGAAGAGCGCGCCGAGCCCGAAGATCCACGAACTGCGGGACAAGATCCCGCGCTGCACCAGCTTATAGTCTCCCGTGGCCCGGTAAACGCCGTCGGCTGAAAGGAACATCGCTCCCTTTGCGAGCGCATGCCCTGCGAGATGAAGGAGTGCAACCGTCCAGGCGAGACCGGCCAAATCCGTCATGCCATCCTGGCGGAACATCAGCACCGCACCCAGAAGGCAAACCGCAATCGAACCGTTTTCCGCCGAAGAGAGGCTGAGTAGCTCGCGCCACGCCTCCTGCTGAAAGGCATAGAGCGCTGTTAGAATGGCGCTGATAACGGCGACCGCAACGACGAAAATGCCGGCGATTGAAACGGTCATCGTATGATCGATCGGCAGCCACTCCACAAGGCTGCGGCTCAGCCCGAAGAAGGCCGCATTCAAGATGACGCCGGAGAGAAACGCACCAGTGGCTCCGCTGCCGGCGCCATAAGCCTCAGGAAACCATTCGTAGAAGGGGAGCAGACCGAGCTTTGCGCCGAAGCCGACGAGGAGCAGAAGGCCCACGAAGAATTGCTCCATGCGGGGCATCGCTGATAAAGCGGCGGCAAAATTGCTGAAGGAGAGGCTGTCGGCATGACCGGCCAATATAATGAAGGCAAGAACGAGAGCGACGGCACCGGCCTCGAGCAAAGCCAGCATGAACAGGACCGGCCGGCCCGTCTCCGACGCCAGACGATCGCCGAGGATCATGACCGCTCCGCCCAGGCTCATGATTTCCCAGGCCACGAGAAAGCTGACCGCATCCTGCAATCCAAAGACACCAAGAGCACCAATGAGGCTCGCGGCGGCGCCGAAGATCCAGCTTCCATGGCGGCTTGTCGGAGGCCCCAACCATGACGCAAGAGCCGGGCCGACAATGCCGAAGCCTAGCAGCCACAGCGCGTCCGGAGAAAGCTGGAAGACGGCACCCGCAGGTCCTATCCCTAGCGCGGTATGAACCGGTAGAAGCCCTTCCGGCAACCCCAGCACACAGGAAACGATCAGCAGCACGCCACCGATACCGAGGAGCGCTTTGGCCAGAGCGAGGAGACGACCCGCCAGCGCGAGGATGCCCGCGATGACCCACACGGCGAGCGCCACAAGGAGGAGATCATTCAACAAGCCGCCCTCCTTTGACTTTCTGCGGAACCCGGTCGAGAAACATAAGAAGGGCGTCGATGATCGCCGCAGGATTGGGAGGGCATCCCGGCAGATAAAGATCCACGGGAAGAACTCCGTCGAGCCCATTGCCGCAGGCATATCCCCCGCCCGCGACGCCACCGGAAACCGCGCAGGTGCCAACAGCCATGACCCAACGCGGCTCCGGCATCGCGTCGTAGGCGCGCCGCAGTGGCTCGTGCATGGCATAGGTGACCGGCCCAGTCACTAGGAGCAGATCGGCGAATCGGGGTGACGGCGTGAAGAAGATGCCGAACCGATGCAGGTTGTAGAACGGATTGTTCAGCGCCTGGAGTTCCGACTCGCAGCCATTGCAGGACCCGGCGTCGACATGACGAATGTGCAGGCTCCGGCGGAAGCCATTGCGGGAGTGCCGCTTGCTTGTCATCTTGTCGGAGGGGCCCGTACGCTTGGACAGCAGGAGATCGGGTCGCTCGCGCGTGCCAAACGCCCAATCAAACGAGGCGACGGCTGCGTCGTTCGGACAGGCCTCGACACAGAGTTGGCAAACCACGCATCGGCCATAATCAACGGCGAGCCTCTCCTTTCCGACCTGGCCGGTCTCAACCGTGATCGCCGATGTTGGGCAGACGGCAGCGCATTCGTTGCACGAAGCCTCGCATCGCTCGGGTTCGAACCGAGGCATTCCCAGGACACCCTGCTGGCCCGCTTCCTCAGGCTCTTTGGGCCAAGCTGTGGTCGCCTTTCCTTTCTGCAGTCCGAAGAACGTCCAAAACGGCATTGCACCCCCTATCGATCGCAGCCCGCGACGGTAAGGCCAAAGCTCGCCTCGTTGATCGCGTAGTCCATCATGTTGCTGTCGTGGACGGTGAATGGGAAAACACGCCAATTCGAGAACGACGGGGATTTGATCTTTACCCGCGATATCTCGCCCTCAGCGCCGATGTGCACCGCATAGAGAAGTGTTCCGCGCGGCGATTCCGCCCACCCCAAGCCTTCTGAATTCGGCGGAGGCAAGCAATCGACGTGGACGGGACCTTCCGTCAGCAAGAGCAGAACCCGCTGGATCAACACGATGCTCGCATCAATCTCGGCAATACGGACTTGCGCGCGGGCATGGGCGTCTCCAATCGTCTTCACCGGCACAGTTAGCTGTAACTCGGCGTAGCCGGCGTACGGATGGTCGCGCCTGAGATCGCGGTCGAAACCCGAGGCTCGCTGGATCGGTCCCGTCGCTCCCTGATCGAAGGCGAGTTCGCGCGGTAGAACGCCGGTGGTGATCAGCCGATCCAGGTGGCTGTTGGTATTCTCCAGCATCGTAACGTATTCTGCGATTTCCTTTCTCAAGTCCTCGATCTCGCCGCTCAGCCAGGGCTTGGGATCGAAGTCGCGCCGCAAGCCGCCTGGGATCAACAGGCTGCGAAGAAAGCGGCTGCCGGTAAGCCGGCCATTGATCTGCTTCGCACGCTCTTCGAGCAGTTTGCCCTCGGCCTCGCCAACCTTGAGCGTCGTGGTCGCGGCGAGATGACCAAGGTAGTGCAGATGATTGTAAAGGCGCTCGAGCTCCGCGAGCAGCGACCGCAGCATGCGCGCCCGTGGCGGCACGATGCATCCGGCCGCCTGCTCGACTGCCTGACAGAAAGCGAGAGCGTGAGCGAAACTGCCAACGCCAGAAACGCGCTCGGCTAGCACGACCGCGCTTGCGAGCGGGCGTCCCTCAAAGCGCTTCTCCATACCTCGATGCTTGAAGAAAAGCTGCGGATGAAGATGGAGAATATGCTCGCCGACATAGAGGAAGATAAGTTCAGCCGACTCCAGCACATCCGCCCGGACGGGGCCGAAAGGCAACCGCTGAACATCCGGCCCCGCTATCTCCGGAAGATCGCTATCTGCGGGTTCGAAGGGCAACATCGTATCGACGGGATAGGTCGGCTGGAAAGGCGGCATGATCGGCCGTACGCCTTCATGGAGTACCAACCGGTTAGGCTCGGGATGGCCGGCGAATTCGATACCGAACAAGTCGGTGATTTCGCGCTCGTGCCAACCCAATAGAGGACTAATCGCCGCGACGCTCGGTACGCTTCGTCCATGCGGCACGCACCGCCACATGAAAAAGTCCTCCTTTTGCCCGCGACTGCCGACGTAGCGCAGCTCGACCTGACCAGGCCCAGCGTACCAGGCATAGGCCATCTGCATGCGGCCGCCACCCCGCAACAGTTCTCCGACCGCTGACGGAAGATCGGCTGGCTCAATCGTGATGATATCGAGCCCCGTGACGATGCTTTCCGCGACGCTGCTCATTGCGCCCCCGAGGACAGCGACTCTGCGACCGAGGTCAGATAAGTCCAGACGCCGGCCGGCCACCAAAGCCCCAACACCAAGAGCGGCGCGAGCGAAAGCCACATCGGTACGGCGCACCACGCGCTCACTCTGCGCGTCGGCGACACTTCGGCGGGGCCCGGTTCGTAGTACATGACGCGGAAGTGATTCATGAACCCAATGAAGATGACGATGAGAAGGACGGCCATAACATAGACCGCCCATGAGAAGGACGGCTTTAGTCCGGCGCGCATGATGGTGAATTCGCTCAAGAACAATCCGAAAGGCGGCGCGCCCGTGATGGCGATGGCCCCTGCGAGCCACACGGCGCCTTGAGCGGGGAAAAATCGGCCGACGCCGGTGATCTCCGGGATTTCCTTTGTTCCGTATGCCCGCATCATGTTCCCGGCTCCGAAGAACATCAGCGATTTGTTTAGCGAATGATTCAGCATGTGATAGAGCGCGCCCGCAACACCCAGCGCGCCACCAAAGCCGAACCCGAGCGCCACCACACCCATATGCTCGATGCTCGAATACGCCATGAGGCGCTTGACGCCCTGCTGGCGCACGATGAAGAGGGCGCCGATCAACAGCGACAGGGCGCCGAAGGCGACAAGCACGAGCTGCGGCAGCTGACCGAGATCGGCCGCTCGCGTGATGCTGAGGAACCGAACGATGCCGATCATGGCCGTGTTCAGCAACGCTCCGGACAGCATCGCCGATACCGGCGCGGGACTCTCGCTATGCGCGTCGGGCAGCCAGCTATGCATCGGCGCAAGGCCAACCTTGGTGCCATATCCGACGAGCACGAGAAGGAAGGCCAGGATGATCAGGACCGGGTCCATCTTCGGCGCCGCCCTGGCCAAAGTCGCCCAGGTCATCTGATAAGTCGGTCCCAGGACGAAGCTGCCGCTCCAATAGAAGAGCACTGTCCCTAGCAAAGCGAGGCTGATTCCGGCCGATACGATCATGATGTATTTCCAGGCCGCCTCCATGCTTTCAGCGACCCGCTCGAAGGCGACCAAAAAAGTGCTCACCAGCGTCGTCAGCTCAATCGCGATCCAATAGATACCAACGTTATTCATGAGCGGCCCCACCAGCGTCGTCAGCCCAAATCCGGCGAACAGGGCATAGAATTTGAAGAGACGGTCATCCTCGTCTAGCAAACGCATGTAGCCGATGGCATAAATCGACGCGAGGAAGTAGACGATCGACGTGCACAGCATGACCCATGCCGCGGCCCGGTCGATAATCACGTAATCGTTCCAAAACAACATTTGCTTCCCATCGACAAGGAAAGGAAGCGGCAGCGCGCAGCCAAACGAGATCGCGCTGGCAATTAGATTGAGCGCCTCGGAGACTCGAGGGCGGCGCACAATGATGCAGCCGAGCAAGGCCGCCAGGGGCGCGACCGATAGCGCGAGGAGCAGGCGGCCAATCATCAGCCAACTAGTCGCTTGAGTTGGAGTGTGCTCGTCGTTCCCACATGGGTCAGGAGATAGCCGACAAGCACCCCGAAGCAGGCGACGATGATCAGCAAGTCGAAAAGAATGACCAGCTCGATCAGCAGCGGCATGCCCGGTACCAGGATCTGCGACCCGAGAAAGATACCGTTCTCAAGCACCAGCAATCCGAGAATCTGGCTGATCGCCTCATGGCGCACCGCCAGCATGAGGAAGCCGATGAGCTTCATGGACAGCATGACTGTCAGCGCCAGCACGGCAACGGTGAGTTGCAGATGGAATTCCGTAGCGACACGGAAAGAGACGGACAGCGCAAACATTACGAAGAACGCGCCGACCACGAGACTCATGCTCGGTTGCAGGATCACATGTATTTCGTGGGCGACGTTCAAGCGGCGAATGATCCGCCAAATCAGGTAAGGAAGCAGAAGGCCGCGAAAGAGCAGCGTGAGCATCGCGATGAGATAAAGCTCGGGATAGTCGCCGTAGTAGCCGATCGCCGCCGAGAGTATGGCGATAATCCAGGACTCGGCGGCAAACGCGTAGAGATAGTTCTTGAGCCACCGCGACCCCAGCATAACGAAAGACAACAAGAGGCTAGCGATCGCCAAGAGGCTAAAGAGCGAAGAGGCAAGCGGGTTCAGGTTTTGAATCAGCATGGCCGTCAGCTCAGTTGCGTCCCGATAATCGACAATACCGCGAGCAGGAAGGAGGCAGCCAGCGGCTCCTGGTAGCGGTAGAAGCGCAGCCGCGATTGCGCGGTCTCCACGAATACCACCGTGCAAGCAACTAGAGTAAACTTGATAATGAGTCCCGCCGCAGCTCCGAGCGCGCCGATCGCCGTGCCTTTAATGGAGAGGCCCCATGGGAGAATCAGCACGTTACAGAAGATCGTGTAGAGTATGAATTGCTTCATCGCCGACGCCCATTTGAGGAGTGCGAGTAACGGGCCGGAATACTCGAGGATCCGACCCTCCTCGATCATGTACACCTCGATGTGCGTGCTCGAATGAATCGGCATGCGGTCAGTTTCGACAAGCAGAAGGATGAAGAAAGCCGCGACGAGAAAAAGGTGCGCCGGGCTAAAATAGGTTGCCCAACTCGCGACGAGCAGGTGGTTGACGACGAAGGGCAGCATCGCCTTGGCGAGCAGCGTGATGCCGACGAAGACCAGAATCAGCGTTGGTTCCGCTAAAATTGAAACCATCACGGCGCGGCTCGATCCGATGCCGCCATAGGCGCTCGACGTGTCCAATCCCGCTAGAATGATCATGAATGAGCCGAGCGTAAGGATCAGGCCGCCCCCGAGGATGTCTCCCATGTCGGAAAGCGGCAGCGGAAAATCGGTGAGAACCGGAATGAGAATCGGCACCGTCAGCATGCACGTGAAAGCAACAATTGGCGTTACCCAAAAGACCCAAGAGGCGGTCTGAGGAACCACGAGTTGTTTGTGAAAGAGCTTCCAAAGGTCGCGGTAGGGCTGGAAGATGCCCGGCCCCCGAGCGCGCTGCACGCGCTCCTCGAACTGAACGATGATGCCCTGGATGAGAGGTCCCAGGAGCAGCACCGTCAATACCTGAGCAATCTGAAGGAGGATATCCCGCGCGCTCATCGACCCGGCTCCGCCGAGGATATTACAAGCGCCGCGAATCCTCTCGGCGGGCACAATCCAGTTATCTTGGGGCCGGGGCCTCTCATGCAAACTCCTCCTGCGTCCGCAGACATGTAACAGGAGTCATCAGCCCTGAGGGCGGTTACAAGGTGAACTCCATCACCTGTAACCGCAGAATGATAATGCGTATCTCCAATGTCAATAGCCAATGCGCCGCACAATGCGCCGAAATCGGCTACGGCGAGAGGGCGAAACACGGTCTGTGATGAAGACGTCGTGCCGTTCCAGCATCAAATGCGTTCTCGACACGAAACCTCCAACGCGCAAAGATGAGCCGCCGCGGTTGCCAGGCGCTCGACCGTCTTGATCGGTTGCTGGGGCACCGCGCGAAGGGGATGGAGTTCCCCGTAACCGCCGAATCGGCTGATGACTCCTACGACATAGCAGGCGACGGGAGTAGTTCGCTCTCCGCCTTCTTCGAAGCAGGTCCGCTTTGAGTCCTGCTCTGAGCTATGGAGGCGTCGCAGCCTATGTTGCTTGCGTGCGCAGTGGCGAGGTGGAGCTGTGAGGGGCCGAAGGGTTGCCCCTCTCTTCTTCAGATCGGATTCGCGTCATGAAGATCGCGGTCATGAGTGACCTGCATCTTGAATTGGACGCGAGACTCGCGGACGGGCCCAAGGATGCTCACGATTTTTACCGCAGGCCGCCTCAGCCAGAGGCCGATTTTCTTGTTCTTGCCGGCGATATTCATAGCGGCGCTTTGGCGGTCGATTGGGTGGTGCGTCATTTCTCGATCCCCGTCATCCTGCTCGGCGGGAATCATGAGCCATACGGCCACGAACTTTTCCGCGTGATCGCCCTTAGCCGCCAGAAAGCCGCCGCCACGAATGGACGCGTCATTTTTCTTGAGCGAGCGACCTGGGAATGCGAGTCGCACTCAGGGCAGCGGATACGGTTCATAGCGGCGACACTTTGGACCGATTTCCAGCTGCATGGCACGCCCGCGGAATCGATGGTGGTCGCCCAGGACAAACTTGACGACTTTAAAGTCATTAGAATCGAGCGCGGCTACAAGTTGCGCCACCTGCGCCCGTCCGATGCGGCCCGCCTGCACAACGTCTCCGTCGACTTTCTACGTGAAGAACTGGGTCGCTCATTCAGCGGGACGACCGTGGTCATCACCCATCACGCGCCATCGCCCGGATCGATCGCACCGAGGTTTCTGGGCGATCCGCTCAACCCGGCTTTTGCGTCAAATCTCGACGCGCTCATCCGAGAGTATGAGCCGTCGCTCTGGATCCATGGTCATATGCACGATTCGTTCGACTATAGGATTGGCCGCACCCGCGTTGTCTGTAACCCCAGAGGTTACTTTCCCGACCAACTGAACCCGAAATTCGATCCCCTTCTGGTCGTGGAACCGGGTCGTGTTTAATGTAGACCGCCGGGTCGCTTGTTTCCTTCGCTGCCGTACGGACCATCGCGGGGATAGAATATGTTGACGGCGAATGGAGAAGGGCGGATTCTGATCGGGCGAAGGGGATGGAGCTCCCCAATCGCCAAAAATGGCTGATGGCTCCTACGGCGTAAACACGCGGTAGGAGCTTTTTTGTTGACCAGAAGCGCTGAAAGACGAGCACTGGGCGGAAGCCGCTCCCGGATTCGAAGTCACCCGCCTCAAGCCCGCACAGCCTTGGTAGAGCTTTGGGTCGGACAGCGGATGTATAGGAGACTTCTCTTAGTCAACGATGGAACGCTCGACGCGGGCGGTGCCTTAGAACCGTCGTTGATATTGGCGCGTCGGCTCGACGCGGAGCTGCATATGATCCTTGTCGAAGAGCTTCCCCGCTTTCCCGCCACGATCACCGAGGTCGTTGGTGAAAAGCTAGTAGCCGATCAACGATTGGCTTACGTCGCAGCCTCGGCGCAACGGCGCGCCGAGGAAGCACAAATCAGGTTCCTCTCGCATGTGGTCGTCGGACGGCTGATTGACCGCGTCATTGAGTTCATCGAAAAAAACCAGGTGGATCTTGTCATTGTCAGCGCTAAAGGCGCTCGTGCCAGCGGGTTCTTTTTTAGCCGTACCACAGAGCGCCTCGTCCGACTGGCGCCCTGCGCCGTGCACGTCGTCAAGTAGCTTCGGCCGGACGCATCATGACTGACGAAAGGAGCTATCCATGCGAGGTGTGAACGATCGCAACTTTTTTAATTGTTGGCAAATTCTGTACCAAGCGACATGTCCAAATATGAGGCAAACACACTGGGCCGTCGGTGATGTGGACTGGCGCAAGGATCGCGTTTCATTCTCCGGCGTGGACTATGCAGTAACCTTGGAAGTCCATCATCTCCGCTGTGCCGGACGCGACGGACCGTCGTGGACCTTGATGGTCGCTATCGAGCATTGGTGGGATGGCGACGGAGAAGTTTTGAAAACCACAAACTGGTCTCGCGTGATCGACGGAAACCCTCGCTCAATCACGAGCTGGGTTCAACGGCAGGAGAGAGTGCGCTCGGTCCTTGGCGGGCAAGCGCCTACAGTTGCGGCGGTCGGAGCTGGTTAGAGTTTGATATCGCTCATTTAGGTTCTTGCCTGAGTGCGTTCCCGACCACCGATGCGCCGCCTCCGTCTAGGTTTCGCCGTCCATGATGCGCGATCGAGTGCCGATATGAAAATCCGCGCTAAGCGCGAACCTCTGCCGCTCCCACGCCAGTCGCTGCGGTCTCCCACGAAGCTTGCCAAAAGACCGCATAGCTATTGGGCACCAATTCCCTCAGTAACCGTCTGATCTCGCCGGCCGCCGGCGATTCGTCGAAGAACTCGATGATCAACGGCGGATCGGGGTTCCTTCTCAGGAGATCTCCGACGCTCTCGTACTGAGTCGCTTGAGCCGCTCCTGCATCCTTCATTCCGTGCGACACAACTACACCGTGGACGTGAAGTTGGTCGCGCAAGAGATGCAGTACCTTGTCCATTTGGGTCTTCCGCGTGCTGTGACTGGCCTCCGGAAGATATAATCGAACCATGGTGACTGCCGTTTCCATTGCGTCTCCTCCTTGCACATTTTGCGGCATCGCCGCTCTAGTGAGATGCCGCGCGCCACTGGGCGCGCGGGGCTCACAAAGCAACCTGCGACTCTCTTTGCTTTTCGCGGCGCCAGTCCTAGCTACAGAAGGGCAATGCCGGCGATAAGCACGAGCAGGAGCGTAACGAGGACGTATGCGGCATACGCATTGACGTGTCCGACATGCATTCTCCGCACGACGTCCGCAACACGACGCAGCGCAGATACCGGTGGTCCAAGCACAAGGCGGTCGACCAACGGAACTTCGCTATAAGAGCGCTTGATGGCGGTCCGGAAGTGCCGCGCGACGGCTTCGGTGCTGTCCTCCGCGGAAGTCGGGCGTAACAAGACCTGAAACACGACCCGAACAGGGTTGGAAAATCCTGTTGCTGTATAGGTAAATGCGGGCGAAAGGCGGCGTAAGCCGCCATCCCAGGTCGCAGCCCGGCTGAGCACACGCCCATGCGTCAGCAAGCGGAAGACGATCAACGTCAACGCCAGCAAAATGACGAGAACAAAAAGCATGTAGAAGGTCGACATCGCGAAGACGACGGGATTCCGCTCCTCGCCGCGATGCAAAATGACGAGACCCCGCCCCGGCAACACATCGCTGCCGACCTGGGCGCCGAGATCATGGAATTCGGCAAGGAACGGCGCGGGGATATTCTCCTCCCGCTGCGCGGCTTGGCTGAAGAAGGGCGGCACGAGCGCCGCGACCGCGCTCGAATGGACGAGCGGCGCGGCGGTCCGATCGAGGATGGGAATAACGTATGTCGGCAAGATCCCGAGAGCGATGCACGAAGCGGCGAGCAGCGTCAGCGGCACCCGCGTTCCGCGCGGGGCCTCGACCGCCCGCGCCGCTCCCTGCGACCGGGCCATTCCGAGGAATCCCATGGCGAACACCTTGGCAAAGCACGTGACCGCAAGTCCCGCGGTCAGCGCGAGCAGAGCCCCCGAGATAGCAAAGACGATTTTGACCACCGTCGAAGAAAGGAGAACAGACCGCAGGATCGTTTGTAGCGTCAGCCACTCGCTGACGAAGCCGTTGAGTGGCGGCAGGGCCGAAATCGACAGCACGCCCACCAGGAAAAAGCCACTTGTCCACGGCATATGACGGACGAGCCCGCCGAGCCGATCGAGATCACGGGTTCCGGTTCCGGCTTCGACCGCACCAGTGCCGATGAACAGAAGCGCCTTGTATGCCGAATGGTTTGCGAGGTGGTAGAGCGCGGCGATCAATGCGATGCCTGCGACGATCTGATGATTGGTCGCGAGGAAGACCATGGCCGCGCCCAGATCCGCTGCGACGATGCCCATGTTTTCGATGGTGCTGTGCGCTAAGAGACGCTTCATTTCAGACTGGATCGTCGCATAGAGAATCCCGACCAGCGCGGAAACGCTGCCGATCACGAGAACGATGACTCCCGCAGCCGGCTCTTGGACGGGCACGAGGTCGAAGTTAAACCGAATAATCCCGTAAATCCCGAGATTGACGATGGCCGCCGACAGTAGAGCGGACACATTCGTGGGTGCCACAGGATGGGCGAGCGGCAGCCAGCTATTGACGGGCACAAGCCCTGCTTTCACGGCAAAACCGAAGAACGAGAGCAGGAAGACGACCCACCTCAGTTTCTCCGAGAGCATCGGGGAATTCGACCGCAGCTCATCGAAACCAAGGGTCCCCGCGATGCTCGCGACCACGAGAAAAGCTACAAGCGCCGCGATGGTACCGGCCTCGCTCATCGCGAGCATGACGAATCCGGCATGCGCACTTTCTTCTCGCTCGTATTCGTAAGTGACCAAGAGATAGCTCGCGATCGACATTATCTCCCATGCCACGAAGAAGGAGACCGCATCGTCGGCGATGAGTACGAGCACGATCGATGCGAATAAAGCATGATAAAGAACACTGAAGTAGCGGAGGTCGTGATGGCCGACGTATTTGACGAGGTACGGGCCGGAAAAAAGCGACACCGGCAGGAAGACCAGCCCGGAAACGAAGAGAAAGACCGCCGACAACCGATCCACTCCAAGGGTCAGTGTTCCCAAAGAAAGCACTGGCCACAGTTCAGCTCTGAAAGAGGCGTCGTCGACCACCAGCTCACCGCTTGCAGTTAGGATGATGACTGCGGCCAACGTCCCGATCGTCGCTAGCACCATTGGGGTGCGGCCGGCGGGTACTAGGAACGCGGCAACGGCCCCGGCGCCGCAGAGGATGAAGAAGGCTTCGAGGAATGCGCCCGCATTACTCATGGCGGGCTTGCCTCCCCGTTGGTCGGCGGCGAGACCAGCCCGGACGGCCGCTTTCTTTGGACTACCACAAGGAGGCCATGAAGGATCGCTAAAGGAGGCGGCGGGCATCCGGGAATGACCAAGTCGACCGAGATAACGTCGGCAACGCCGCTGGCCGCTGCGAAGCTCGGCCCAAACACGCCTCCGGAGATCGCGCAGGCGCCGATCGCGACGACGCGCTTCGGTGTCGGCATCGCTTCGTAGGCCTTCCGCAACGGGAGTCGCATCGCATCCGACACCGGGCCGGCGACGAGCAGGATGTCGGCATTGCGCGGCGTGGGCGTAATGAAAAAACCAAGGCGGTGCATATTGTAATAGGGATTGTTGAGTTGTCGCGCCTCGCTCATGCAGGCGCCGCAGGCGCCGGCGTCGATGAAGCGAATGTGCAGCGAACGGCCAAAGGCGCGGTGCAGCTGGTTCCGTGCGGCTGTCATTTCGTCAGGATAGGCTGCCCATTCATAGCTGTCCTCCCATGGAACGCCGGGCTCCTCCGCGTCAGCCTGGCAGCGGAAGCAGTGGATGCAGTCGCGATTGTCGATCGCAACACCGCCGTCGTGGCGTGCGATTGCGGCGGTGGGGCAGCGCGCCACAAGTGCATCCGCCTCTTCCTCAGATCGCAAATAAGCTCCACGCGGTCGGCCTGGCGATACTCCCAACGCGTTGTCGACCCCAGAGGGATAAACGGTGGTTTTTATTCCCGTACGCAGACCCTTGAGGACCCAGTTCGCCATGGCATGCCCTAGCGATCGCACTCGGCGTTCGACAGCCCGAAGCTGGCGAGGATGATTGGAAAGTCCTGGAACGCAAAATTCTCGGCGGCGAGATGAAAACCATGCCAATTCGTGAAGGAAGGTGGCGTGATGCGATAGCGCCCGATGGTTCCGTCTTCCCGGAGTGTCACCCAATGGAACGCGGCGCCCGACGGAGCCTCGACTGCCGAAAGTGCTCTTCCTGCGCGTCGGCTTGTATCATCAGTACGAATTTCTCCAGGGGGTAGTGCCATCACGACTTGCTGAATGATGGCGGCCGATTGCTCCGCCTCCCGGAAGAAGACGCGAAGGCGCGCATAGCCGTCGCCTTCTCGTTCGACCGCGACCGCAAAATCGACAGCGTCATATGCAGCGTATGGGCGGAGCTTGCGAAGATCGCGGGACACGCCCGAGGCGCGCGCGATCGGCCCGACGAGACCATACGAGATGGCGACCTTGGTTGACACGAGGCCGACTTCCTCAAGGCGGTCGAGGAAACTGCTCGAGTACCGCAGCATCCGGTGGAGCCTGTCTAACCTCTCGGCGATCTCGCCAACTGCCCCCGCGACACGCTTACATTGTGCTTCACTCAGGTCACACGACACGCCGCCCGGCAATATCGCGCCGAAGAGATAACGGTGGCGCGCGATCTCACAACTCAAGCGAAGTAGATCCTCTTCGATAAGTGCGGCCTGACTGGTCGCCACGGCCAGTGCCGTCGAGTTACAGATGCCGGTGATCGTCGCTGCGTGATGCCGCAGCCGTTCGAGTTCGGCGAAAACCGTACGGAGCGCCCCTGCCCGCGACGGCACCTCGATCCCGGAGATTGTCTCGACAGCCTGGCAGAACCCCAGGCCGTGAGCGAACGCCGCGTTGCCGGAGAAGCGCTCGGCGAGTAGCAGGACGCCGTCGACCGGTTGTCCCTCGGCGATCTTTTCGACTCCACGGTATTTGTAAAAGAACCGCGGAATCGTATGGATGACGTCCTCGCCCACCGTCTCAAGCAGGAAATGGGAAGCCTCGTTAAAGTCGGAGAACACCGGACCGACCGGCATCGCGAAGCTGCCGGTTGCTTCGACGATCGTCGGCGGCTCCCATGCTGGGTCGGGTTCACGGAGCTCAAGCCGCTGCCGTGCATCGAAGCTTCGGCGCATCGGATTCACGCCTTCCGGCCAGTCCTCATGCAGGACGAAGTCGCCGAGCCGCGGATGACCCTCGAAGCTCAGCCCGAATAGATCCTCCGCCTCGCGCTCGTGCCAATCCGCCGAAGGCCCTTGAGCGAGGCCGACGATGGATGGCACCGTCTCGGCATGCGCATCGACGTTGAGCTCGAGGTGCACCCAAGGCGAGGCGGCGTCTCTGTAGAAGACATAGGTGAGCAACCAGGCCGGTTTGGTCGACTCCTCGACGATCAAAGTCGCGAATGCATATCCCTCCTCCTCTGCTAGCCACGCGCAGAGCGCCAGCAAATCCGCCGGACGGCATTCGATCCGACAGATCCCCGCCCGAGGATCCAGCGTCGCGACCACTCGTCCGCTCCATCGCCCGTTCCAGAGATCGACAATATCCGCCGACCCTGCTGCTTTGCTGGCGATCTCCTGCGCTGTCATCCCAGCCTCAACCTCCCATCGCCCCCGCAGCCGCGCGAAGGAGATCCTGCACGACATTGGGGACATAAATTCCGATTGCCAGCAGCGGAACGGCCGCTAAGGCAAGCGTCAGCTTGCACGACAATGGCAGAGGCGCGACGGGTCCGTTTGCTCCAGCAGCCCCGAACGCCATCCGATTGACGTGAAACATGACCGCGCAGAAGGCGATCACTACGAAGAAGGCCAACACCGCAATCGCGAGATACTGACCGCTGGCAATACCGGCCTTGAAAATCAGAAATTCACTGATGAAGACGGCAAAGGGCGGGGCGCCGACGATCGCGAAAGCACCGGCGGTCAACGTAAGCGCCGACAGCGGCGCAAACCGCACAAGTCCACGGACGGCGGCAATTTCCTGTGTGCCGAACCTCATGGCAACGGCCCCGGCGGCGAAGAAGCAGAATGACTTGGCGATGGCGTGTCCCGTCATCTGGTAGGCGGCGCCAAGATGAGCTTCGGCCCCACCCAGCCCGGCCGCGACGAGGATGATCCCCATATGCTCGACGGTCGAGAAGGCGAACATGCGCTTGAAATCGCGAACGTAGATAAGAAGCAGCGTGGCGATAGCGACCGACAGCAAGCCGAAGCCGACGAACCAAGGCCGCGCATCGAGCGCGGGCACGCCGCCCACGACCGGAAAGAGCCGAAGGATGACGTAGAGTACGGTTGTTGTTTCAACACCGGAGAGTAGGGCGCAGATCGATGCCGGCGCTTGGCTGTGGGCGTCCGGCAGCCAGGTATGCATCGGCACAAGCCCGACCTTCGTACCAAAGCCCACAAGAATGAAGAGGAAGGCCGGCCAGAGGAGCGCCGGCGGCATTCGCGGCGCGGCTTCCACGAGCCCAGCCCAGGTAAAGGGCTCGTAGCCCGCCACGCGCGATCCCCAATAGAGGATGAGAAAGCCGAGCAAGGCAAGAACGGCGCCCAAGGTCGTCAGCACCACATATTTCCAGGCGGCTTCAAGCGCCTCTGCAGTGTCCTCGAAGCCTACGAGGAACGCGGAAAGCAGGGTGGTGAGTTCGACCGCGACCCACATGAGCGCCACGTTCGCCAGGATTGGCACGGCCAGCATGGACATGATGAATAGGTTATAGAGTCCGTAATAACGCTGTTCCTTCCGCCGTCCCCCATGCGCGGCGCGGACCCGGATATAACCCCAGGAAAACAGAGCGGCGGTGACGCCGACCAAGGCAACGAGACACAGAACGAGCGCGCCCAATCCGTCGCAAATCAGCCAGTCACCGAGCATACCGACCGACCCCATTTGGGCGGTTCGGACCGCCACGTTTGCGGCGAGCGCGAAGACGGCAATTGTCGCAGCAAGTGTGAGCGGCGGAGCGAAACGCCGCCCAACCGGTGACAACGATAACGCGCTAGCAAGCACCGGGATCAGAAGTATGGCCGCGAGTTCCATGACGGGCTCATTGCTCGCGGAGGGCGGCCAACCGCCCGACGGCAGTGCTTCCGGTCCGCGTGTGAATTTGGCGCGTGAGCAAACCGACAACCAAGGCGACGACCGGCACGTCCACCGCTGCTGCGAGCTCGGCGATAACCGGCAAATCCGGGACGATGGCGACACCCGCGAAGAACACCCCATTCTCCAGCGCGAGCAAGCCGAGGAGTTGCGGGACCGCCTCGCGTCGAACCACGACCGTGAAAATACCGAGGAACATCGCCGCGATGCCGAGCGGAAGATTGATTCGCGCAAATGGCACGTCCACGGCGCCAAGGAGCGGATTTGCGATCGCGTAAGCGAGCACAACGAGCGCCGCTGCCGTCAGGAGCGAGCTCGGTATATTGAGCACGCGGTCGATCTCCCGTGTGCGGTAGACCTCGGCGCTGACCGTGTGGCGCAGCACCCATGGAATCATCAGTGTCTTGGTGGCGACGGTGATTGCCGCAACGGCAAAGAGGTGCGGCGAACCGAGCGCGATGCCGAGAAACAACGCCGAGAGCGCCAAAAGCAAGGATTGAGCGATAAAGAGCTGAAGCGACGCAAGGACTTGCCGGGTCGCCAACACCCCGAGGGCGGTTAGTAGAAAGAGAGCGCCAGTCAATGCATCAAGGGCAAAAATCACGGGGAACGGAGAACTATTCATCAGCCGCCCCTAGATCTCGGACAACCGCGTGATCATCGCGACAACGGAAATGACGAAGGCGGCGCCGAGAAACTCCGTGATGCGAAAAAGGCGTAGTTTGGCGAGTGAGGACTCTATGTAGACGAGGACGAGCACGAATCCGAATATCTTCAAGAGGACGAGCGGAATCGCGAGTAGCACTTCAGCCGGCTCCATGCCACGCGCCAGCCCCCACGGCGTTACGAGCACGTTGAGGAAGATGCAAATCAGGACAAAGAACTTCATGGCTCCAGCCCATTTCATCAGGGCGGCTCCGCGTCCCGAGTATTCAAGGGATTTCGAGCGGTCGATCATGGCGAGTTCGAAGAGCCCCGATGGACTGTCGACCGGGATACGCCCGTCCTCAGCGAGGATCAGCATGAGGAAGGCAATCATCAGCAGGACATGCGAAGGCTCGAAGAAGTTCGCGATCGGCGTGACCCAGCGAAGCTGAACGATGTAAGGAATCGTCGATCCGGCGACGAACGACACCGTCAGAAAGACCACGATAAAAACCGGCTCGGCGAGGAACCCGACCATGCGGGTTCGGCTTGCACCCATCGGTCCATAGGGGTTCGCTGTGTCCACCGCGGCCAGCGTTGCAAAGAAACCCCCGAGCGCGAGAACGAAGCCGCCCCCCAACATGTCGCCCATGAAAGCGAAGAAGAGCGGATACTGCGTGAGGACCGGAATGAGCAGTGCAACAAAGACGGGGGCGGCGAATGCGACATAAGGCGCCGCTCGGAAAATCCAGGAGCTCTGATCGGAGACGATCTCGTCCTTATGCAGTAGTTTCCAGAGGTCGCGATAGGGCTGGAAGATGCTTGGTCCGCGCTTTGACTGAAGGTTCTCCTTCAATCGACTGGTGACACCTTCGAGCAAAGGCGCGAACGCGATAACAACGAAGACTTGCAGAAGGTTGTAAAGGATCCGCTCGGTCATGGATCAGCCTCGCAGCTTTGCCGCGCGGGCGTGCGGGCATCCAGCGCACAGCCGGCTGACCGATCGTCCGCCAATCCGGCAAGGACGCTCGTTTCGCTTAGAGGGGGTCGAATCGGCGAAATTGGCCATCGCACCACCCGCCCTCCTTGAGGGCATTCCTACGAAGATACCCGCTCTAACATCTGACGGGACCGTAGGAGTCATCAGCCCTATGGGCGGTTTGGGGCGGACTCCATCGCCATAAGTAATCTATGGGATCGCGGCACCCCTTTTCAAGCGTGTGCGTGTCAAACAGCTTGCGGCAAGCAGACTATGCTGCATCAGGGCGCCACAGACGCGTCCGACCGCATTTATTCGGCTATGAAGCGCGGGCGCGGGCGCGTGCGCTCGTCTCGTCTAATTGCGGACGGCCTGGCTCCACGGAAAAAATGCGGTGGTACAAATCCTCGCCGTAGCTGGTGGGCAACGGCTCTCCTTCAACGAGCCTGAAAGTGCGGGCGCCGTCATCTCCGCGTTCAGCTCTGAGGAACAGCGTACCTCCTGTGTTCGTCTTATAAAATCCGTGAGCGAGCTCATACATGTGCGTCACGCAAACGGCTCTTACGCCTCTCTGCAACAGCGCCGAAATAATCTGCCTTGCGATCTCCGAACCCTCTCTCTCATTGGTCGCGGCAAATGATTCATTGAACAGAATCATGGAATGCGGCGTAAGACGGTCTACGATCTCACTCATGCGGCTCAGTTCTTCATCGAATTTTCCGCTCTCCATCCCAACGTCTTCTTCCCGCTTATAATGCGTGAAAAGGCCGTCGCACAGACTGCTACGGAACGCGACCGCCGGCACGAACATGCCGCTCTGCATCATCAGCAGCGCTAATCCGATGCTGCGGAGTAAGGTTGATTTTCCGCCGCTGTTGGGACCCGTGATAACCAGTAGCTCTTTGCCATCGGCGCTGGTGTCATTGCCGACCACGCGGGGAGCGACGCTCAACGTAAGACCGACATCGTATAAACCGCAAAAAGACAGCCGCCGCTGATCGATTGCTGCGGGAATCGGCATGCAGGTTGGCTCTCCCTTTTGCGCCAGCCGCTCATGCAGATTGATGCACCCGACATAGAATGCGAGTTCCGCCCGCAACATGCCAAAGAAATCACGAATGTGTTCGGCGGATTGAGCAAGCGCAGTGGCCGCCGGACTAAGGCCGCGATTGCGTAGCTCGTTGAGCGCCCGCGCGCCCGGCTCGTCACGGGGATGAAGCTCAAATCGATAGGCGGGCGGCTTCTTCTCCAGAAAGGCCCGCCACCAGCCAAGAAGACTCCACTTTCGATGCGGCAACCGGTGAAGGATATACTGCGTGCCCTTGTTGGCGTTTCCCAACTTGGCACTGATAAGCGCGCCACTGCGAAACCGCAAGACCTCCAGATGATCCTCAACGAGCGCGAAATACTCGTCGGAGAGATCTCGTCCTATCATTGCGAAAAACTCGGCCCAGCCTTCCGACTCAAATTGATACTGCCGCGCCTCAGCCAGCTTCCTAAGCTTCTTCAAAGACACAAGAAGAAACGTTATCGATTCAATGGCGTCCCGCAGCATCATGTCAGGATTTTGTGACAGCACGGAGGGGAAAGGGAAGTACCGTCCCCTCTGCTTCTCCATTGCCTCTATCGCAATCGTGTAGAACTCGCGAACGACGGCTGGCTGGTTGAGACAATCTCTGAGAATATCCTGGCGATAGAGAATCGTTTCGGCATCGCCTTTCACCCCCGACGAAATGACGCTTCTTGCAACCTCGAAAATCCAATCATCACCCTGCGCCATCGTGTTGAACACCGTCACCAGGGACAAATCCGCGGCGAGCACTTCGGCGTTCCACGGAAAACCCTTCATCCTGTCGAAATTCAGATTAAAGTTGCGTCGGCCTGTGTGCGACATATCACGCGCCTGCGCAGCCTGACGGGCCCAATCCCAATCAAAATCGCCGTTGCGAAAGAGGAGATGTGCTCTCATGGCCCGACGCGGCTCACGATCATGTTGTAGGTAAGCTTATATTTCTCTGCCAGCGACATTGCGTAGGCAAGACCGTTGGCAGGTCGCCTCAGGATCTTAAAGGTTCGTTGTACCGGATTCTCGGGAACCACCGTGCTGATCATGCTCACGGTTTTTTCGCCCAGTGAGGACACCTCGTCGAGAAACGTCACCCAGACGCCGAGGATATCGAGCTGCATCATCACGGTTGCGATTTTCTTGCTGAGAAAGATGGCGTCCCGTAACGTGGTAGAGGCAAAGATTTCGTTGATGATGATCATGCTCCGTGGGGTGGCGGTGTTCAGAATCGCATGAATTCGAAATACATCGTCCTCCAGCTTTCCGCGGAGCGTCGTCATGTGCTCTTGTCGTTCGAAATGAGTGAAAATCCTGTCGGGAAGATAAAGCTGGGCCTCGGCGCCCGGGACGAGGCAACCGAGGCTTGCGAGGTAGTGCAATTGTCCGAAGGTCCGGGCGAATGTTGTCTTGCCACCCTGGTTCGGTCCGGAGACCACGATGATGCGTTCAGGCCCCTCTAGAAAGAAGTCGTTGCAGACCGGCACGCGACCCTTCGCGACGAGCTTAGCGGCCAGCGCAAGATCGAATCCCTGTCGGTTGTGGACGTCCTTACGAAAGCCGCTGACGATCGGATAGCAGAAGTGAAGCCCGCCTTGTTTCAGTCGAGCGAGGTAGTCAAGGTATGAAACATAGAACTGGATTTCTCGGTCGAACGTGGTGATGACCATGTCGAGAAAATCGTCATTCGTCGTGCGAAAGCTTTCGAGTTCTGTAAACACGTCCGGGTGCAGATGAGCGACCCCATCAAGAATCTGACCTTCAACATGATTCATCTCGGCGGAGTCGCTGAACTTAATTGCGTACCGGTGAACACCGCCCTGTTGAAATCGCTCAAATGCCGCCTCTACCTGAGCGCTGTAATCAGGTTGACCGGCGTAATGATAAACCTCGACGCGTAGTCCCTGAATGAAGATGCCGTAGCGTATCGCGTCGAGCGCGGCCTTGAGACGCCGCGCCTGGTTAATCAACGCGGTGAACCGTGTCGAGGCCGCATATTCGATTAGGTAGACCTTAAACGTCGTGAGCCCGCGCGATTTCAAATCTGCTGTGGCTAGATCCCGGACGAGCCTGTTCACGGAGTCCCCATAGAGCGTCACCGCGTCTAGAAGCCAACACTCTTTTTGATGCTCGTAGTATCGCTTTTTGAGCTGAGCCAGGTTTTCCCGGACCTCTTGCATGCCTTTGGCAAAGGCTTTGATGGCGTCGAACGGGCCGGCATTTTCGAGATCCCGCATGACCTCGTGCCGAAAGACAACGCTATCGACATCATGCAGCGGCGCGTAGAAGAAGGGCGCCAGATTGTATTCTTCCTTCCCAGCGGTGACAGTGGCTACGATTTGATCAAGATTGAGATCGACAAAAAAATCGGGGGCGCTGAGCTGCGTGTCGGGCACGCGATCGGCGACATTAGGAAAGAGGATGCTCTCGAAACTCATCTGAGCTCACAGCTACGAGACTAACAGTGATGGGGGAGGTGACCCGCTGCTACAGTTCTCAAAAAATACACCGCGGCGAGCGCCAAGATCCGAAGCGTCGATCGCCCCGATCATTTGCGGTGCCCGGCGATACGCCAGCGGGCAGCATGCCGGAACGAGAATATGTGATGGTCGGAGGGCGTTGAAGTGCAGCTGCATATACCGCTCCCGAATGGATTATCCAGGACGCGGTAGACGGAGCGACAAACTCCCCTACCGCGTCCTCACACGCAGCAGGAGCCATCAGCCTTTCGGCGGTTTAGGGGGACTCCATCCCTCTATTCTTATAGGTTGCCGACCCGAGCGATTCAAGGTGTAACACCCGTGGGCCGAATAGGACGGACCCGCCGACGCGACGTTCTGTCAACGCGCGGACACTTGCCTAGCTTCCATGACGAATGGAGAAGGCATATGCTAGCGGCCGGAAGGGGAAGGGATCCCCCAAAACCGCCGAAAGGCTGATGATCCCTGCCACGTGACGCCGTGGCGGGATTAGGCCAAGCCCGCCGCGATGGTGGGCAATCAATAGCTCACCTCCCGCTTACTGGCCGCTTGGGACGTCGCGCTCTCAGCGATGATGTCGCGCGCGTTTTCGAAGGAGTTCGTCCGGCAAGAAATTGTACGCCGCTCGCTAGTGTTCATGGAGGGCACAAGTGTCGAATATCGAGAAGAAGCCTCGGACTGAGTATCGCCCATGCGTAGGAATCATGCTGCTCAACAACCGCGGAGAAGTCTTCGTCGGATGCCGCAATGATCTCCCCGATGAGGCCTGGCAAATGCCGCAAGGTGGTATCCTCGAGGGTGAAGAGCCGCGCCAAGCCGCCCTTCGCGAGCTTCAGGAGGAGATTGGCACGAACAAGGCCGAGATCATTGCCGAGGGCAAGACATGGCTCAGCTATGAGCTTCCCGAGGAGTTCTTCGTTAATGGATGGGAGAAGCGCTGGCGCGGACAGCGGCAGAAGTGGTTTGTAATGCGGTTCACGGGAACCGATGCCGACATCAATCTAGATACGCCCGAACCTGAATTTTCCGCTTGGAAATGGGTTCCGGTAAACGAGCTTCCGAGTCTAGTCGTCTCTTTCAAACGTCAGGTCTGCACGGACCTGCTTGCAGAGTTTCCGGAGCTAGGCCGGTCTCTTGCGCCACCTCTCGCAACCGTCTGACTAACACGCAAAGCGTCAAACCAAATCTCGCGAAAAAAGAGGAATTGCCGTGACAAAAATCATCCTGACGCGCCATGGCCATGTCGAAGGCATCGTACCGGAGCGTTTCCGCGGCCGGCTCGACTTTGCCCTCACGGCCACAGGGAAAAGGCAAGCCGAATTAACGGCAAGGCGCATTGCCTCTACCTGGGATCCAACCGCAATCTACACAAGCCCGTTGCGCCGGTGCACCGCCACAGGCGCTGCGATCGGCGATTTGGTCGGCGTCAAACCGCGACCGGATCCGCGATTAAGCGACATCGATTACGGGGCATGGCAAGGACTGACGCCGGACGATGCGCGATTGCGTTGGCCCGAAGAGATTGAGCTCTGGTATCGTGCGCCCCATCTCGCCAGCATTCCGGAAGGCGAGACTCTGCAGTTGCTGTTGGCTCGCACAGCCGCGGCCATCAACGAGGTCGTTCGGCTCCACCCGAAGGACATTGTCGTGTTGGTCGGCCATGACAGCGTCAATCGCGTACTTCTGACGTACGCTCTCGACTTGCCGCTCTCACACTATTGGCGCCTCAAACAGGAGCCATGCGCGATAAGCGAGTTGAGTTTCGATGACGGATTGTTCACCGTCGAGACAATCAACGATGCGTGGCATCTAAAGGACATTCGCTGAATGGGATTTCTCAAGACGCTCGTCGCACGACAAGACTAAGAAGTGACCGGTGTCGCAAGGGCCCGAAGGCCGGCATGACAGCCAGTCCCCGCAATATTGCCGGCGCGACCGGTACTACCTCCCGAATCGCATTCCGGTTCGTGGTGCTCGTTGGCATCCTCAGTTTCTTTGCGGATTTCGCTTATGAAGGATCGCGCAGCATCATCGGGCCTTACCTCGGCTCGTTGCAGGCGACCGCAACCATTGTGGCCGTCGTCACCGGATTTGGCGAGTTACTCGGTTATGGCCTCAGGCTGGTCTCAGGGCGGTGGGCGGATTCAACCGGCAAGTATTGGCCAATTACTATCTTCGGCTACGCCGTACAGATGATGTCAGTGCCGGCACTCGCCCTTACCGGAGCATGGCCTGCCGCGGCGTCCCTAATTATTCTTGAGCGCGTCGGGAAGGCGATCCGCAATCCGCCTCGCGATGTCATGCTTTCGCATGCCGCAAAGCGCGTAGGTGGCTATGGCTGGGTTTTCGGATTTCATGAGGCGCTTGATCAACTCGGCGCCATGGTCGGTCCTTTGGCGGTTGCCGCGGTGCTCGCGCGAGGAGGCAGCTATCATGAAGCATTTGCTGTCCTTCTGGTGCCGGCGATCTTTAATCTCTGCTTCCTCTCGCTGGGGCGGTACCTCTATCCGCGCCCTCAGGACATGGAGGTCCAGCAGAGGGACATCGTCACCACGGGACTACCGCCTGTATTTTGGCTTTATCTAGCTGGCGCGGCACTCGTCGCCGCCGGCTTCGCCGATTATCCCATCATCGCCTTTCATTTCAGTAAGACAAATTCGGTACCCACGGAGTCAATCGCGGTCCTCTACGCCGTCGCGATGGCCGTGGGCGGCAGTGGCTCTCTCCTCCTCGGCCGATTGTTTGACCGCTTTGGCTTCACTGTCCTCATTGTGCTAACGCTCATCTCGACTCTCTTCGCGCCATTGGTCTTTCTCGGTGGATTTTGGCTCGCGCTCATTGGCGCCGCAATCTGGGGACTGGGAATGGGCGTTCACGAGTCCGTCATTCCAGCAGCGGTAGCACCGATGGTGCCTTCAGACCGGCGCGCTTCTGCGTTCGGCTTGTTCACTGCTGGATATGGTTTGTTTTGGTTTCTCGGCAGCGCAGTCATCGGCATTCTCTACGATCTTTCGCTTCCAGCCGCGATCACTTTCTCCGTTGTCACGGAACTGGCAGCGGTGCCGATCTTCGTTTGGGTCGGGCGGCGGCACGGTTCCACGCTTCGCCCATAATCTCGAGTGGCTCGTGCCGGCATCACACTGAATCGAATTAGCCGTTTATCGTTGATCGTGATCGATCTGATCGAGGGCTTCCATGAGAGCTCGTCAGCGGCTATAATGCTGGCTATCGAGGAAGGGGAAGGGATCCCCCAAAACCGCCAATAGGCTGATGATCCCTGCCACGCGACGACGTGGCGGGATCCGGCCAGCCCGCCGCAACGGTGGGCGACCCATAGCTCACCGGCATCCTACTGGTCGTTGGCAATCTTGCGTGTCGCAAGCAGCGAAGTTGCCTGCGTCACGCTGAGGGTGGGCAGTGTTGTGACCAACGCTCCTTATCGGTCTGTGCACGGAGTTGCAGATCCGTTCAACCGGCGTTCACACGCCGCCATTTTGTGGAGACTAGGTCGGAGAGAGCGGCTCCAACGCCACCTCCACTGTCATTGCGTTCCCGAAACGCCCGCTGACCAACGGATTTTCCCGTCTTTCAACTGAGGAGGAGTGTCCATGGAGAGCTATCTCGATCTGAGCCCGATGCTGCAGGCTATCCAGGAGCGGCCGTCGGAGTTCGAAATGCTGAAGTCCGATCTGTCTCACATCCCAAGCAGGCATCGTGTCGTCTTTGACGTACACGGCGTCGCACGTGTTTATGCCCGATGTGCGTGCTCGGTGTTAACGGTGCGGCCGGAACAGGCTGCCGAACTAAGGACGGCGATCGCCCATTGGGAAGAAAGCTATTGGCGGCCGCTTATGGCTAGCAAGGCCGCGGCCCGTCGTGTCGCAGAAATCAATCGAACTTTCGCCGCACATTTCCACCCGCGCAGCGCTCTCCGGAAGTGGTGGGACAATGTGATAGCCGCAATATTGGGCAAGACCCAGCCATTGTCCCTCAATGCGATCGATCCAAAGCTGCCAGAGGATTCGGACCTCGCGCCGACTCCTTCTCAGCGCCGCGCGCCGAAGAAGGCGAGCGTCACGGCCGCAGCCAGGCGGCAGATGGGCGACAATGTTTGACCAGTGGGGGCTCGGGCTCCTCCGGAGGTGGTCGCGGCTGGACTCCTTCCGACGTAGAACTGGTGGAGGAAGCTATGTTCCGTGTTCTGCTCGTCGAACCTGATGACGAAACCTGCTTATGGCTTTGGCATGCCATCATGCGGGTGCACGGCCGCATAACCATTACGGATTCGGTTGCGGCGGCTTGTGATATCTTGCGCTCCGGACAAGACCTGCGACTGCTCATTACAGACGCCGCCCTTCCGGATGGACGGGGGTCAGTTGTGGCTCAGGAAGCCGCGATGCTGGGCATACCCTCTTTCATCGTAACCAACGGCGAAGATGGCCTTCGAATCTCGGATGAAAACGGCAGCGATATCGGTGCAAGGGGTATCGACCTCGCCGAGTTCCTGGAAAAATTTCTGTCGAGCAACCCGTTTCCGCACAGAGAGTGGATGGAGGATGGTACGAGATCAGCGGCCATTCAAATCGTTGATCGGGGTAGGGAGGTGCGTGGATACATCATCGACAAGGCTACAAGCGAGGAGACGAATGGCAAAAGGCACAAAGCCGGCGGCCAACTACCGCCCCTGCGTCGGCATCATGCTGATTAATGAGCGCGGTGAGGTTTTCGTCGCCCGCCGTAACGACATTCCGGGCGAAGCCTGGCAGATGCCGCAAGGAGGGATCGACCCCGGAGAGGATCCTGCCAAAGCTGCTTTCCGCGAGCTCGAGGAGGAGATTGGCACGAATAAGGCTGAGATCATCGCCGAGAGCAAAACGTGGCTCCGTTATGATCTGCCGAGGGAGTTCCTCGGAAAGTCATGGAACAAGGAATGGCGTGGACAGCGCCAAAAGTGGTTCATCATGCGGTTCACCGGAAGCGATGCAGACATCCATCTCCAGACGGAGCATCCGGAGTTTTCCGATTGGAAATGGGTGCGCGTGAGCGAGCTTCCCGCTTTGGTCGTTTCCTTCAAGCGACAGGTCTATGTTGATCTCTTGGCGGAGTTCTCGGAAATCGGTCGGTCTCTGGAGCAGCGGCTCTCGGAGCTGTTTGACGAACCGATCGTGCGCCTAACAATGACCGCCGACGGTGTCGACGAACGAGACCTTTATGAACTGCTCCGTCGTCTGTCACGGCGTCTGTATTCGTGATTTTCCTCGACGTTCGCCGGAACGATCGTGGCCGCGGCAGCACGGAACGCATCCAACAAGATGTCGTTCGGGAGAAATCAATGGGTCACGCCAGTGATACGTCCGCTGCAGAAATTGTCGATCTCTCAGCTGCGCGAGACGTCCGCCGAGCCATTCAAAAGCTGACGTCTCTTCACGAGGGGGATTTAGCTGTCGCCGACGTGGTTGCTTGCGGAGAACGAGCAATCCCGGCTCTCCGCAAAATACTGTTCGCGCGCGACCCAAGTGGCCTCTACGAGGCCCGACGGCGGACTGTCGAGGCCCTAGCAAAACTTGGAGCCCTTGACAGTCTAATTGACTTCCTGCGCGCACCTCACGACGTCAGCGATCCGGTCGAACAAACGGGCGAAGAGGCCGTGGTCAACGCCGCTGCGCGTACCCTCGCGGATTTCCGCGACGAGCGGGTTATACCTTTACTTCTCGAGCTCACCCACCATCATCCACTTGCCGGCGTCGTTGAGGCTCTCGGGAAGCTCCGCCGAGCGGAAGCTCTGCCCTATTTCATCCAAGCGCTAGCGGAAGATTTCACCCGACGTGCGGCGGAGATCGCGATACGAAAACTTGGGCCTCGGCCACGAGCTGCCCTTCTCGAAACCGCGTGCCTATCTTTTGGTCCCTTGGAGACAGAATCGAGGCAACGGCAGAGGCGCAGCGCGTTGCAGCTATTTGTTGAGCTTGGGCCTCCCGAACCCGGAGATTGGCCGCGTCTCCACGAGCTCATGCGCGAGCAAGACCCCGAGATGGCCTTCTTGGCAAGTGAGATTTGTGTCGCCGGAGCATCCGAGCCTGGCCAGGTTGCCGCGGTGCAGCGGTTGATTGATTTGCTTCCCTCGGCCGATTGGCTACTGGAGGAGCAGATCGAGGATTGTCTCGTGAAGCATTTCGACCGAGCAAAGACCATCATAACGAGTGTACTTCGACGCGTCGACAGGAAATCAAAAGGAGATTCTGCCGAGGCAGAAATTCTCCAAGCGCTTCGCCGGGTTGCGCTACGCGCTGCATCCGTCGAACGCCGCACGCGGCGGTGAGCCTATGCAACGGCGTAGGCCGCGCAGAATCAACGGCCGATCTAGCGAACTACTGCAACTGCAGGCGCGCCCGATCACATACATATATCGATACTGCCCGAACTGCCAACGTGAATGGCCCGCTAAACATTCTTCTTGTCCGGTTTGCGTTCATTGGCTCGGCGACCGGCCACTGGAACGAACTGAGTGGAAACTTGCACCATCGACTCACGATCCGCTCACCGCCGCAGGTTACGAGCGCGTCCACGCAAATGCGCTCACCCTGCAGATTACTTGCAGCCATGTAGTGGAGGATGTTTTTACCAAGATTGCGCAGGAGCTAAACCTGATCCTTCAGAGTGGAGGGGATCGCTTCACTCTTGCCGTCCCTGAGCAAGGCTGGCTCATTTGGACGAAAGAGGGGCCGCGCCGGGCCTTTCAGCAAGGACTTGAATTTGAAGGGCGCCTGGCCGTGTCGCTCGAACAGCTCGAACGGCTCCTCTACCGGCCGCGTCTTTTTCGATGGGGACTGTGGCTTGATCAGTATATCGTCCCCTTTAGCCGCCATGGCACGCCGACAATCTCTCGGCTCACATCCAACGCAATATTCAATTTCGAGCCGGAGAGCCGGTTCCTCTGTTCGGAAGAGGTCTACAACACGAACCGACGATGGGAGCATTTCGTTTGCGTGCCCAGGCGATTGTTGCGCGGCAAGGAGGGCAACGGTTATCGCTTTCTCAGCCATAAACGGCCATCGGCCCTTGATCACCACGACGTTCTCGACGTGACTCCCTTCATAGGCAGGCAAGACGAGCTTGCATTCTTGACGGAACGCTTCCGAGAAAGCCAACGAGCGCATACCCGAGCTGGGATCATCGCCGAAGCCGGTTCCGGCAAGACCCGCCTCATCCGAGAATGGCGACATCGAAATTCTGACGTTCGCATCGTAACGGCTAATTCTAGCCTGTTCGCGGGTGACATGGTCAGTCTTGCGGGTCAGCTCACGCAGCTACCGCCCGACGCCATCACGAGTGAATCCCTCCTGAGGTCGATCCTAGTTCGGCTGGAGGTCGACCGCGTCGACGCCTTGGTGTTCGATGATGTTCATTGGGCTGATCCCGAAAGCTTGACCTTCATCGAGGATCTACTCGACGCCTTGCGTTCGAGAGCAATCTTAGTGCTTTTGATTGCCCGCCCGAGCGGACGCAAAAACATTCAACTGTTGCACCCACAAACCATTCTCGACCTGCACTCACTTCCTTTGTCCGACATGCTCGAATTAGCGCGCGGACTGATCAGCCCCGATCATATCGCGCGAATCGCAGCTGCGAGATCAGAAGGCAAGCCCCTCTTTGTCGAGCAATTCGCAGCATGGGCGGTTGAAGCGAAATACCAGGGGAGAGGGGAAGCACCACGCAATCTTTTCCAGTTGATTGCGGCACGCATCGCACATCTGTCCACGCTTCAACTCTCCATGATCCGTCAAAAACTGCAATGGGGTCCCTCGTCGGATCACAGCTCCATTCATCAAGAGCTGGATCTGCTGGAAAAACAAATTGGCCTATGGCTCGATCGGCTGGAGACGGGCGACTACGGCGACCGTATCGAGGCCTCGCGACATCTGATTGGGCTCGAGCACGTCGATTTCGAGATTTTCCTGGCCAGTAATTTGGCCGGCAAGCCGCGAGCCCGGTCAAGTCGGCTGCGGGAGGCTATCGATCGGCTAATATCCGGCAGCGCCGTTGACATCCTTGCGGATCTCAAGCGCCGAGCTGTCAACGCGGACGAGGCACAACGAATGAGTATCCTGCATGAAGCTCAGCGCGCCGGCGAAGCTGTGGCGGGGCGTTACGGCTGGGCGCTCGCGGCAGATTTCTACGAGTTGGCTCTTGCTTTCGCTGACACGCATCAGCAGGGCGCGCTAGCTCGAAAGCTTGCCGATTGCCGCCGGCGCTGCTCAGGTGCACCGGCCTTCGCGGTGCTAAGCCCCGAGGCACACAACCTCGAGGAGAACCCCGCCATAGATAATCTAAAACTCCCCGAGATTTGGCTCCAGCTCGCGACCCGTTACCAGTCGACCGAGTATCTCCAGCGCGCAATCTCAGCCGCTAAAGCCATCGACGATCGGGCCCTGGTTACGATCGCAAAGCAGATAATGGCCCGACCTCCCAAACTTGAAGCGCACTAGGTCGATCGAAGCTCCTTGCCAGAAAACGCCAACAGGCGAAGGGCACACAACCTGATCAGCGGGATTTTCCCATTGTGCGATGGCCGATGGCCACATTCACTCCATAGGTGTCGAGATGATGGTCTTCGACGTTCAAGCAACGACGAGGACAGCGCATTGTGCATAAGTCACAACTCGCTCAGTTACTGTTCCTAGCGGCCAGCCGTGAACGGTACTTTTCCCACTTCCGCACTTCCCCATGATGATGAGGTCAACCTCCTCCTCTTGCGCTGAGCGAACGATCTGTTCGGCGGGATGACCCGCGCGAATATCCACATGGACTTTGAGACTCTTCGCCTCTGCGCGCCTTGTCATCGCCGCGAGCCGCCCTTTGTAGTATCCCCGAATGGCTTCGAGATACGCTTTGCTCTCTATTCCCAGCGTCGGCTCAGGCAGTCGCCCAATAATCATCAGGTGTATAATTGAATGGTATTTCTCCGCAAGTTCTAGACCCATCGCAAACGAAAGCTCCGAAGCCATAGAGCCGTCATATGGAATCAGGAGTTTGTTGAACATCTCGTCACTCTCCACTTTCTTTTCCGGGAACAAAATTCGGTTCCCCAATTGCTGGGGCGGCGGCGATGTCCAGCTGAGTGCACGAGCTTTGACCATCCGACCAGATACAAAGAGCGCTCCGCGAGGAGAGCCATTGACGGTCGACTGCGTTCATTGTTCGGGTCCCGCCGGGCACAAAAATTCCACCGTTCAGGTGGGTTCCAACAGCCATCCCACCGCGTGTTGCGCAGTAGGAGCCATCAGCCTCTTCGGCGGTTTGGGGGGACTCCATCCCCTAGCAGGCTCAAGGCTATTGAGCTGCCTACCCGAAATCAAGAGTTTGCCAACACAAATATTTTGATAAATCGTGCGCGCCCGACCAAACACGGCTCACTCCGAGGGTCGCTACCTAATCTTCCGCGTGCCGAGAGGTATTCCGGAACTGCTGCTTGCTTGCGAAGGCTGTCCCGCGATAATACAGTTAATCGTCTCTAGGAGATGGGGTCCTCCGTAACCGCCGTAAGGCTAATGACTCCTGCCGCAATGCGAGCCGCGGCGGGAACGCCTCCTGCTCGCACAGAGCAAGCCTGTGGCAGCTGCGTGGCGGAGTGAACGGATGACCCAGCGAAATCGGCAATCTCCGAGGATACGCCCGCGAAGACTGCGGACATTGTGGCGGACATGTCCCCAAATAGAGTGGCTAACAGGCCAGGGCCCGTGGTTTGCATGAGCTTCGAAACCACGGGGGCGCGCGAGCAGCAAATGCTGTTGCCCTTCGAAAACCGGTCTTCGGACATCATTGCGCTTCTCGACCGCGCACTCGATTGCTTGGCTGGGCCTCGGCTTTCAAACTCGGCGATCGGCCGAAGGCTTCAGAATCTTCGCGAGCGTCTTGTTCAGCAGCGGTTTCAACTCGCGGTCCTTGGTCAATTCAAGCGGGGCAAGAGCTCCTTTCTTAATTCCCTGCTCGGCGCGCCGCTTTTACCGACCGGGGTCGTTCCCCTCACCGCTATTCCGACCTTTATCGCGTGGGGAGCGAAACCGATTATTCGGGTCACATATCACGCAAACCGCGCGCCGCAGGAGTTCGGTGCTTCGACATCGACTGAAATTCGTGACCGGCTGTTCGCCTTTGTCGCCGAAGAGGCCAATCCGAAGAACCGACTCGATGTTGCGCGCGTTGATCTGTTCTATCCTTCGTCATTTCTCACGAACGGCCTGGTCCTGATAGATACCCCAGGGATCGGGTCGACTCATCGCCACAATACGGATGCCGCGCTCCAAGTTCTGCCGGAATGCGATGCCGCACTCTTTGTTGTATCATCCGATCCGCCAATTACGGAGGCGGAACTCCTCTATTTAAAAACCGTCTCGCCTATGGTCGCGCGTCTTTTCCTGGTGTTCAACAAGGTCGACTTTCTGGAACCCGATGAGCTTCAAAGCGCTATCGAGTTTCTGCTGAAGACCGTGCATGAGTCTTTGCAAGCCCAAATTGACCCGAAGATATTTCCCTTGTCGGCCCGAGATGGCTTACGAGCGAAGATAACCGGTGACCACGCCGCACTCGAAAAAAGCGGCATTGCGGAAATCGAGACCTATCTCCTGAACTACCTCGCGCAGGAAAAGATGGCGGCGCTGCGCACCGCCATCAGCCGTAAGGCCTCAGAACTCGTGACCCAGGCTGAAGCCGACTTGGAGTTGCGCATTCGAACTCTTGAAATGCCAATCGAGGATTTGACGCGTCGGAGCACAACGCTCGAGCAAGCTTTGCAACGGGTCACGCGCGAAGAACGTGTAATTCGCGATCTTCTGTCCGGCGACCGGCGCCGCGCAGTCGAACAATTGGAGATTCACGCTGAACAGCTTCGGCAGATGGGCTATCAATACCTAACGGATGTGCTCGACCGCGTTCTTTCGCTACCCAATCAGAGCGAGAGCCAAGCGCGGAAGGCGATGACGGCGGCAATCCCGGAATTCTTCGAGCAGAAACTGAGTGCCATTTCCGCCGAGTTTAGTCGCACAGTCGAGGCAATCTTCGTCGGTCATCAGCAACGCATTGACGATCTCGTCAATCTCGTCCGTCGTACAGCAGCGGACCTCTTCGAAGTCCGGTACGCTGCTTCCGCGGACTCCGAGCAATTTAAAATCCATCAGGAGCCTTACTGGGTTACCGAGAAATTCAGCGATACGCTGATTTCGGTTCCGACAGCCGTTATCGATCCACTCCTTCCATCGGGACTGAGGCGCGAACGGCTTCGGGCGCGGTGCTCTCAACAGGCGGCAGAGCTGGTGCAGCGCAATGTGGAGAACCTTCGGTGGGCCACGTTACAAGGCTTGGACGCTACTTTTCGGCGTTTCGCCAGCAGCCTCGAAGAACGGCTGACGGAGGCCGTAGGCGCGACGCAAGGCGCAG
>Ga0335079_10000867_pt1 | contig 34353 bp, 33 predicted proteins | sample Lox_Sample_33_FD_206719 | JGI IMG/M metagenome (GOLD analysis project Ga0335079, IMG submission 206719) | Soil microbial communities from Loxahatchee National Wildlife Refuge, Florida, United States - Lox_Sample_3.3 | ecosystem: Environmental > Terrestrial > Soil > Wetlands | place: USA...
CCTGAGCCATGCTGCCCCACCAGGGGCCGCTCCTCGCCGAAATGAGGTCCCCAGCTCGAGACGAACGGCATGTCTCCGGTCCTGCAGAACCCGAATTGACCCGCGGTCCGGTCCACCTTGCACTCCCGGGGGCAGAGGGTGCAACTCTTGAGGATCGCCTCCGCAGTCTTGACCTTTTCGGCCAGTTCTGCGCTAGGGAGCTTAAGATAGGCTGGCATGACAGTCGGACGTTTCATGTAATGAGCGCCTGCTATTCTTGCGTTTTGCGAATAATTCCTCCGGCGGCCTCCCGTTGTTCCATGATATATTTATAATACCAGAGTTCCGGCAATCATTTCAGAGGAGGTGCCCATCATGCCTACGTACGACTATGAATGCAAAGACTGCAAAAAGACATTCACCGTTGTTTTGTCGTTCAAGGAATTTGATTCCAAGCCGAAAATCAAGTGCCCTGGCTGTAAAAAGGAGAACGTGGAAAAGAAGTTTACCGCGTTCTTTGCAAAAACGGACAAGAAATCATGAGTACATTTTTTACGGAAGAATAGGTTTGACTCGGATCTTTCATGCTGTGGGGGGGCAAAAGGAAAGGTAGGCTATGTTCGATCCTCTGGATACAGCGGAAGCCACAATGCAGATCGTCTGCAGCGGAGACCGCAGGAAATACTACCGCTTCAGGCCGGCTCAGTTCTATGGCGGCATCGCGACCGCGGACTGCGTGGGCTGTAACCTGCGCTGCGTCTTTTGCTGGTCATGGAATGTAACCACCAGGCCGGAAACATGTGGTTCGCCGTATACGCCCCAGGACGTTGCAAAGCGGCTCATAGGCATTGCGAAACGGAGGAAACTCAAGAAGCTCAGGATCAGCGGGAACGAGCCCATAATCTGCCGGGAACACCTGATGAAAGTCCTCGAACTGGTCCCTCAGGACTATCTCTTCATTCTCGAGACCAACGGCATCCTCATCGGCAGCGACGAGACCTATGCTCAAGACCTTGCACGGTTTGCGAATCTCCACGTGCGTGTAAGTCTCAAGGGCGCGTGCGAGGAGGAGTTCTCCCGCCTCACCGGCGCGATTCCGGAGGCCTTCGAACTCCAGCTCAAGGCCCTCGAATATCTCGTGGAGCATGGGGTGGATGTACATCCGGCGTGTATGGTAAGTTTCAGCAACGAAGAACGTATCAAGGACCTGCGCAAGCGGCTTAAAACAATTCATCCTGCGTTCGAGGGCTTTGAGGAAGAGGAGCTTATTCTTTATCCCGCCGTGGAGGAACGGCTCAGGAGGATGACCATGAACTTTAGCCTGGACGCAAGCCGGAGGAAATCCAGAGAGTAAGCCGCTCGTGGTCGAGAGGTCATAGCTAACGCTTTTGCCGCGACCAAGGGATCAAAACTCCGGCAAATGGTCAATGCCTTTGTCTGCCTCGAGACCCCCGAGAATTTCATGTCTGTCGGCAGTCGCTATTATGAATTTCAACGGGTTACGGATGCAGATGTGGTGACGCTCCTTGGCAAATGAAGAGCGCGCAGCAGCGTAAAGGGCCGGCTGAAGGCTTTTGATTAGCTCCTCTTTTTTGTGATCGGCGCGGAGGTGCCTGTGGAGTGGAATGTCCTCGCAACAGCCTTTATCAGAAAAGAGCGATACCTTCTGCGGTTTTTGCGGCAATTCGGGGATTTTAAAGGCGCGGGTTTCAGGGACGTGATCATCGGCGCAGTGGAAAACCGGGACGCTTTCCTGGAGACTGTCGAGAGCCTGCGGAGGGAGCATCCGGGGAGAGTTCGCCATCTGAGCCAGATCGTGCCTATTGAGAAGACTTTCCAGTTCGATGTCTCCGATTTCAGGGAGAAACTGAAGGAGGCCCTGGCCCCCTACGTGGAAGAGCTGGAGAATGAGTGCAAATTTTACATCCGTGTCAGGCGCCGCGGGCACAAAGGGGAGCTGTCGAGCCTTGAGATCGAAAAAGAGATGTCGGCCTTTATCATCGACGCTCTTGAAAAGGCCGGCAAGAAGGCCCAGATCAAGTTCGAAGACCCGGACATGTTCATCATCGTTGAGACCGCCGGAAACCGCGCAGGGGTGGGACTGATAACGCGGGAGATGAGAGAACGGTACCCTTTCATAAGGGTGAAATGACTGAAAAAAGGCGCGCGCGCCTCGCGGCCGCATTTATTCACGGTGATCAAGTATTGTGCACTGCAATATAGTCAGCACCACTGCATTGATTGTCGGCGGATTGCGCAACTTATAAAAAGAGCAACTGTTGTTGACGTCTTCCTCTTTAGCACGTGCAAATATTGAAAATGGCAGTTTTCACTCAGGAACTGTTAATACAGAAAGCCATGCTCAATGCCTTTTTGTGTGCATTAGAATTTACTTTATTTGAACCCGGTAAATTGCTATACTCATGCCGCTACTACGGTTGTAATGCATCCAGAAAAGGAAGCACCACTATGCTACAGGAGACTCGCGTGAAGACACACGTTCGTTATTTGCTCGGGCTGATGCTCGCAATGTGCATCACCATACCCGTCACACACGCGGCTGCGGCAGAGAAAAGCAGCTTAGCTGGCGGTTCCTATACCGACCCCGCTACCGGCATGGAATTCGTGCTTGTCAAGGGCGGCTGCTACCAGATGGGGGACACGTTTGGTGATGGTTATCAAAATGAAAAGCCCGTGCACGAAGTCTGTGTGGATGATTTTTATATTGGTAAGTTTGAGGTAACTCAAGGGCAATGGAAAACCGTGCAAGGTGATAACCCATCGTATTTCAGTAATTGCGGCGACAACTGCCCTGTTGAACAGGTCAGCTGGGATGACGCTCAGAAGTTCATTCGCAGAATGAACCGTCTCACAGGCAAGACCTATCGGCTACTCACCGAGGCGGAGTGGGAATATGCGGCCCGGAGCGGGGGCAAAAACGAAAAATACGCGGGAACCAGCAATGATTCAGAGCTTGGTGATTATGCGTGGTATAACGACAATTCTGGCAAGCAGACTCATCCCGTTGGCCAAAAGAGGCCGAACGGGCTTGGTATATACGACATGAGCGGAAACGTATGGGAATGGGTGCAGGATATATATAGTGAAACAGCATATTCTTCACAAAGCAGAACTAATCCTATATATACCGGGAGCGGCACCCGCCGGGTGCGTCGCGGCGGTGGCTGGATCCGCGATCCGGGGAGCGTTCGGGCGGCCAATCGCAACGACGGCGCTCCGGACTACAGGAGCAGCGGTCAGGGCATCCGCCTCGGTAGGACGCCGTAACGTTTTGGTATTTTAAGTTACTACGTTTTGCGCTTTTCGTTCCTGTATGATAAAAATATTCAAAACTTTTTTTATGCATACTGCAACCGGCAGTCGATGATAGTTGCGTCTGGTTGAAACTGCGGTCCAGGAGGTGGACTGCGGAGTGACGACTTCGCCATGAGAGCGAGAAATTCTGTTAGTACTTTGCTATGAACGTTTCTTTCTGTAACTATTACAGTTTCCATTTTCTGCAGCGCGGAAATGTTCAACTTGTATTCTTGACAAGATCTCCCCTAAAATGTCCAATCGCAATCGTTGATAGTTATATAAGGGCCCCTACCTGGGCATAGCTGAACGATACAATAAGAGTTCCTTTTCCGTGGAAGGCAGATCGTCCCACAACGATGCCGTTATCTGCATCTGCGCCCCTGCCCTGTTTACTGGAGCCGATGCTCGGCGAGAAAAAGAACCCATCACATTGAGGAATTTCGTTATCGCCATCCTCACGTGTCAATGAATATTACAGTGCCCTTGACAATATCCTTGAAATGGGTAACCATACCTTATAGGAACCATGTCCTGAGAATCTGCATGTTCGTTGAACCGACGGTATTGCCGAAATGAGCAGTAACGGTGGAAGCAGGGGATTAATTGCCTTCACGGTTATGCTCCCAACGTTGATCGAGATCATCGATACGTCTGTCGTAAATGTGTCGCTCGACCACATCCGGGGGTCTCTGTCTGCAGGGTATGACGAGGCTACGTGGACAATCACCGCCTACCTCGTATCCAACGCCATAGTCATCCCCATGGCAGGCTGGCTCGCTCGTCTCATTGGAAGAAAAAACTACCAGATCGCCTCCATCGGCTTGTTTACGTTCAGTTCCTTTATGTGCGGCTCTTCATGGAGTCTGGCCAGCCTTGTATTCTTCAGGGTCCTTCAGGGAATTGGTGGTGGCGGCCTCGTGCCCATCAGCCAGTCCATTCTCCTTGAGTCCTTTCCCCGGGAGAAGCACGGCCAGGCGATGGCCATTTTCGGTCTGGGGACCATATTTGGACCAATCGCTGGTCCAATCCTTGGGGGCTGGATCACCGATGCCGCCTCCTGGCGGTGGATCTTTTACATCAACATTCCCATTGGCATCCTCGCGATCATTATGAACATCATTGTGATCAAGGACCCGCCGTACATGCAACGCCAGAAAATGAAAATCGATTACTGGGGGCTTTTGTTCCTTTCTGTCGGGCTCGGTTCACTCCAGTTTGTTCTCGATAAGGGGGAGAGAGAGGACTGGTTCGGATCCAACCTCGTCGTCTTGATGGCCGTTCTCTCGGCGGTGGCCCTTCTTTTTCTGGTGATTAACGAGTATTATTCAGAGCATCCGATTGTTAATCTGAAGTTGCTTAAAGACCGAACCTTCATGAGCGGTGTGGCGCTGCTCTTCTGCGTGTATCTGAACCTCTTCGGGAGCATCGTGCTGATCCCGAGCTACCTGCAGATGCTGATGGGATACACCTCCTTCTACGCAGGGCTTGTGCTCGGGCCGGGAGGAATCGCCACCATGATCGCTATGCAGACTGCAGGCAGGCTGGTGAACAAAGTCAATCCGAAGCGTATTCTTGCCCTTGGCATCTCGATCTGCGCCTTCAGCACCTTCCTGATGTCCCGCTTCAACCTCACGGCGGACTTTTGGACATTTGTCTGGCCACGAGTCATCTTGGGTCTTGGTATCGGCCTTACCTTCATTCCTCTGACAACCATGACGCTCTCTCACATCCCAAGGGAACACATGACCGAGGCAAGCTCCCTCTACAACCTGCTGCGGAACCTCGGAGGCAGCGTTGGCATTGCTTTTACCACAACAATGCTCGCGCGGCGCGCACAATTCCATCAGGCGAGGCTCGTGGAGCGTCTGTCATCCTTTGATCCTGTCTACCATTTCAGACACGAAGCACTGACAACGTTCCTTGTCTCAAAAGGAATTTCACCAGCCGGAACCGACGGCCTGATGTACCAGGAATTGATTCGCCAGTCAACATCCCTTGCATTCAACGATACATTCCTAATAATTTGCATTCTCATCCTCTGCGTACTTCCCCTCGTATTTCTCATGAAGCGGGCAGCTCCTGCTACAGACAGTCCACCGCTGGATGTGCATTAAGCACGTCCTGCGGTGCAGCTTCTCCCTCTTCTGCATGTTTGCGATATGAGCCGATGTGCAATTTTGAAGCAGAATACTGCAATCGTTTCAGGAATGGAAATCCTGTCTTATGTGCTGATGCCCGCTCTATTTGCGCGACTGCGACTGCAATTTTCGGATAAATAACGGTATCAAGGACTGAGAGAGCCGTGTTATTCCCACGGAGAAAAAGGACATGATCATGTCCTTCAAGTCATTAACACGAAGATATAGCGACAAAGATCATCTTCGATGACCTGATTGAACGACAGGCTGATTTTCGCATATCCACCATCACGAGGACGGCATCTCGAAGTTCGCGTGTTACAAAAACAATTCAAGCCCTCTCATTACGTCCCAAGTCCCCTCATAGTCACCGCAGCCGCAAGCCCGTCGACGACCTTTGCCATGCGTTCGTAATCCAGCGTTTCCGGCAGATCACTCGGCGCGTGGTAATGCGGATTCCGATAAAAGGCCGTGTCCGTCACCATGAGTGCCCTGTAGCCGAACTTGCCGAATGACCAGTGGTCGGAGAAATCGATGCCGATGACGATAGCCGGCGCATTCAACGTGATGACCGGAAGATCGGTGTTTTCCCTAAAGTCTTTTGCAATCTTCTGCGTAAAACCTCGGGAGCGTAAATTTCCGACCATCGAGATATAATTGCCCGACTTGGGAAACTTGACGTTCATGAACGGCAGGGGATAATGCTGGCAACCCTCCCGGTCGCAGAAATAACCTATCATCTCGAGGCAGATCATTCCTTCAACCCTTTCGCCTTTTTCCTTCACGCTTCTCGCATAGTGATAGCTGCCCATATTCCGCGTCCGATAGGTCGGCGGCTCCTCGAGGCAAAAAAACACAAACCTGATTGTCTTAACGGGCTGGATTCTAGCGAGCTGCTGTGCAAGGACGAGGAGGCCTGCAACGCCGCTCGCATTGTCGTCGGCGCCAGGCGTGGTCCGTACCGTATCGTAGTGGGCGCCGATGACGAGTATGCTTTCCGGCATGGAAGTGCCGCGAAGCTCCGCTATCAGGTTATCGTAGGAATGCATGCGGAAGTAAAACGTCTGGTGGGTGACAGTGTAGCCGAAGGAAGTAAGTTGGCCTGCGATGTAGTCTGCCGTACTGGTGAGGCGTTCTTGGTCCTGAAAGCTCCGTACGCCTATCTCGCTCGCGAGTACCGTTACCACTTGACGAAGATACGCCGTCGTATCCATAGGGTAAACGTAGCACATCTGCAAGAACCAGTCAAACAGCACCGACAGATGCCTGCCACGGTGTGAAAGCAATGATTCCCCAAGTGAGACAGAATGCTTTTTGAATCATAAGCAGTATGCTTGTAACTTGTAGCGAGGCTTGAATGATGTTTCGGACCGTGGTAGGTATCAAGAGGTTGTCTTTCGATTGTGGAGCAGTCACTGCTATGACTGTGATAAACAGGGTATGCCAGTAACCAGTGGTTATTTGAACTGCCATAGTAACTGGGCAAGTATTGTGCCATCTATCGGCGCAAGGCCAAGCGGGAAGATTGGAACCAGTATCGGGCGGTCGAAAGTTTTATGAAGTGAGGGGCGACTGGTGCCATGAGGACTGACGCTGACAGCATTCGATGGCGTACTTACTTCCCTGCCGGAATCTTGATTTCAAACCGGCAGCCCGGATGCTCACCATGATTGCAGTGCTCCGCAACAGGCAAACCAGTCAATTCCTTTAATAATGTTTCCATTGCGATGCATGACCGCACATCAGCCGTTACAGCTTCGGCAATCGGGCACCCGTAGCTGCTGACGACTATCTTTCCGTCAGATTCAGTCATTTCAGCCGCAGAGCCGAGGGTTTTAAGGAAATTAAGGGCCGTCTTGACTCTTTCGCGCGGATCTCCCGAAGAACGGGGAACGGAACTCGCAAGCCGCTGCCCAAGTTCGCGCATGACCGTTCTAAATTCCGTTTTGTCCAGCTTTTTCGCAAGAACATGGATCAGGTGCGAGAGGATGACGGGGTATGCTTTGGAAAAATGCGTGTCTGCACCCGGGCGGAGACCATAGACCGCCGCCGGTCTGCGTGTTCCTTTAACCTCTCCTCGAATTTCGACGATTCCGTCTCGCTGGAGCAATGCAATCTGTGCGCGGACCGCATTGTCCGTCACACCAAGTTTCGTTGCCAGAGACTCTACGGTTTTCTGTTCCTTCATGAGAAGGCGCACGATGCGGTCCCTCGTACCCCCGCGTTTTTCGGAATCCCATAGTGTTACCATGAAAATATTCCCTTTCTCATTTCTACTATAAAGTAAATGCTCTAAAAAGTCAAATAATATAAAAATAAATTTGACTTATTATAATTGTTGCGCTACTCTTTAACTAAGAACACAGCAGGATCGCCGTCGCCTTCAATCCGGGGAAAACATTCCGGAAGAGGCTCGGCAGCATCACAAGAGACGCCCGGAGAAGCTCGGTCATAGGCTGATCGAGAAGGCGGGCAGTGTACGTCGCACAATTTGGAGACGGCGTAAGAGTAAGATCGTGTTAGGACAATGCCATGGACAGAATCTTTGCACGAGGATGCCGTTCGAAGAGATTCTGGTTATATACGCAGGATTATGACACTGCTTGGAACCTTTCTGAATGCTTTAAAGAAGAAACAATTTAAATTAATTTATATCACTAACTCGATGGTAAAAGGGGGGAGATAAAATGAAGAAAAGATTATTGAAGATGGCAGTTTTAGTTTTAGGAGCCCTTATGGTGCTTACGGCGACAGATTCTTTCGCCTCAGAAAAGAAGGCGGCCGTAAAATTCAACCACAAAAGCGTTGAGCTGCAACTTGCCCTGCGTGATCTGTGGGTAGGGCACATATTTTGGGTCAGGAACGTAGTCCTGGCAACGAAGTACGGCGATGCTGATGCCGCAAAGGTTGCTGAGAGTAAGGTGGTAGAAGATGCAAGGGCAATAGCCGATGCGATCGCGCCTCTTTACGGCAAAGACGCAAGCGACAAGCTGTTCGGCCTCTTGGCTGGACATTACGGTGCGATCAAAGATTATATGACCGCGGCATTCGCCGGCAATACCGATGCCAAGGGTGCGGCCGTCGAGAAAATAAAAAAGAACGCGGAAGAAATTGCGACGTTCCTGAGCTCGGCAAACCCTAACTGGCCCAAACAGACGCTCGTGGATTTATTGATGGCCCACGGCGCCCAACATATTGCCCAGATCGACCAAGTCAACATCAAAGACTTCTCAGCCGAAGCGAAGACCTGGGATGATATGAAAAAACATATCTATATGATCGCCGATGCTCTGGCGAGCGGGATTGTAAAGCAATTTCCGAAGAAATTCTGACGCGGTCACCATCTCTTCTGCATGTTAAGCGAATCAAGGAGGGAGAATCAGTAAATAAAGATACTGCTCCTCCCTTCTTAGGAGGCATGGATGTGTTTTTGTTACCGCGGAAACTTATAGGCACCGGGGACGTTGTTCCACTCGCTGCTTATCCGTCACTCTCAGCGCTGATAGCTCACATAAGAAAGCAACAAGGAAAAATTATAATGAACCTCCCCCAAAGCAGCCAGCCCTACGCTGCCTTGCGAGCGACGGCTTCCTTTCGTGAAACCGTCATCTCCATCATCTTCTCTTCCTTGCCTCCCTTAGTGGTAATGAACATCTCGAACTCCAAGGTATTGTCGTCCCTGATCCTGGTCACACTGCGCCAGACGGAGGGGCCCCTTACCGGGTCGTCATAGCTGCATTCCTGCGTAATGGTCTTGCCATCCGCGCTTGCGGTCCCCTCGAAATAGTAAATGGCGGTGCTCATTGAATCGAGCCAGACCGACTCATACTTTCCGGTATGGTTGTTATATCCCAGGAGGTTGATGCCGGTGAATGGGAGTCCCATCATATCGCCAGTATAGACCTGTTGCAGGTAATGCCCATCAAGGACCAGCATCTGTTCGCACGCGCCGGTAGAGTTTATCGGCGGCTTGTCAGGCTCCATCCAACCCTTGGTCCTGGTCGTCCAACTTCCTGCCAGTTTCGCCAGCAGTTTGTGAGGCTCGCCCGGAGTTCCCACTTTCTTGTATATTTCCATGATCGCTTGCATGTCTCTTTTGCCTTCTTGCTTTGCCATGGTAGTTCTCCCTTTTTGAAATCACTTCTCATAATTTAAAAAAAGCGCGATTATTTGTTAATGTCAATGGGATAAAAGTATGATTCAGGCGAGGATATGGAGACTCTTTGATCTCGTAAAGACACTTTTTTTCCAACATATGGCATCATTCTTCCTTTTACAGTTACTATTCTTATCAACACGTCAATTATCAACCAGGATTCTTCAACATCCCCCCCCTTAATCCCCGATATTCCTATTGACGGTTCGGTATTATTTTGATAACATTAAATTAAAAGGCGATGGAGTTCGCCTAAACTGCCCTTTTTCCGGGGCTGATGACTCCTACTCTCGATATGATGAGGGCAGGAGTTTTTTTATGCCCGGAAAGGACAGAGGATGCATGAGGTTTGGGGAATGGCCGCACTCTGGCTGGGCCTGGCCTTGCTCGCTACCCTGCTTTCCATCTGGCTAAGGATTGCCACAGCACTTTCGGAAATTGTTGTTGGCACCGTGGCCCAGCTTGTCATCGGCGTTTTCATAGGAACAACACTGGGCTCCAACGAGCCATGGATCAAGTTCTTGTCCGGCACGGGCGCTATTGTTCTTACCTTTCTTGCGGGTGCGGAGCTTGACCCGGTCGTATTCAAGGCAAAGTTCAAGGAAGCAGCTACCATCGGTTTTATCTCTTTCCTTGCGCCTTTCCTCGGCTGCACCGCAGCTGCGTACTACCTCCTCCACTGGACCGCGCAGGCAAGCTGGCTTGCGGGCGTGGCCCTTTCCACAACCTCCGTTGCCGTGGTCTACGCGGTAATGCTCGAACTGGGGCTTAACAAGACCGAATTTGGCAAGGCTGTCCTCGCGGCTTGCTTCGTGACCGACCTCGGGACTGTTCTCTCCCTAGGTCTGATTTTCGCGCCATTCACGATTAAGACACTTATCTTTGTTGGCGTCGGCACTGCCGTGTTTTTCATCCTCCCTTATCTTACTCCGTGGTTCTTCAGGATGTACGGGGATCGGCCGTCGGAGCTTGAAGCCAAATACCTGCTGATGGTTCTTTTCGGCCTTGGATCACTCGCTGTATGGTCGGGCAGCGAAGCAGTGCTGCCCGCCTATATCATCGGCATGGTGCTCGCCGGGACCGTTGGCAAGGACCATATCCTCATCAGGCGGCTCAGGACGCTAACTTTCGGTCTGCTCACGCCGTTCTACTTCATACGTGCCGGTTCATACGTGTCGGTCTCGGCGATCATCGCCGCGCCGATTGCTTTGCTCGTGCTATTCGGCACGAAGATGATCACGAAGATCATCGGTGTGTATCCGACAACGAAAGCGTACAAATACGCGCAGAAGGAAGGTATCTACACCACGCTTCTCATGTCCACGGGACTTACGTTCGGTTCTATCTCCGCGCTTTTCGGGCTTGCCCATCGGATCATCGACCAGGTGCAATATTCCCTGCTGATCGTGGCGGTCATTGGGAGCGCCGTGGTACCGACCCTGATCGCGAATGCGTTCTTCATTCCTCATTATCTCCTGCCAAAAAAGGATAAGATGCTGGTAGCCAAACCAGAATAATTGACCGTATGAACTTTAAACCAGGAGTCAGTCATGCTAAAAAAAATACTCGTTGCATTCGATGGTTCTGACCAGTCACGCAGGGCCTTTGACTTTGCGCTTGAAATGGCAAAAAATTGCACAAGCGCATTGCCGGAAGTCACCGTGGTTTCTGTTGCCCAGCCCCCCGAACCAATCGATATTGTGGAGATGGACGCCATTATTGAAAGCGCCACGCAGCACTATGAAGAGCTTTTTAAGTGGCTGCGGGAAAAAGCAAAAGCGGACGGCGTCGAGATCAAAACGGATATCGTTGTCGGCCACCCAGCGGACCAGATCATTAAATATGCAGCAGAGCAGAAAAGCGATATGATCATTGTCGGCCAGCGGGGCAAATCTAAGATCGCTAACTGGCTCCTAGGCTCAGTGTCGAAGCGGGTGTCGAGCTACGCGCCTTGTACCGTAACGATCGTAAAATAGCCAAAAAGGGACGTAATTTCCATGATAAACTACATTGTAGTATTTGCAGGCGGAGGCAGCGGTTCCGTGGCGCGCTTCATGCTGGCGACTTGGATCGGCCTGCGGCGGGGAAAGAGTTTTCCCCTCGGAACTTTCGTGATTAATATCTCGGGGAGCTTTCTTATGGGTTTCTTGATGACTCTGATGGCAGGACGCTTTTTAGCAAACCCGCAGTGGAGATTGATTCTCGTTGTCGGGGGGCCTGGGCGGGTACACCATTTTTTCACCATGCCAGCATGAAACCGGCACGTTGGTCATGGATGGTGAACTCGGCTATGCGGCGCTGAACATGGTCCTGAGCGTTGCCGCCGGTTTTGTAGCATTAAAGCCAGGTGATGTGATCGCGAACCTTGTTTAGGAGACAGCCTATGGTCACCAAAGGGCCGGCGAAAAAACTGACTGTCTTTGTAGACGAAACCGATAAGTTCCATGGCAAGCCGGTCTATGAAGTGCTGCTAAACATTTTCTTCAAAAAGAAGATCATGGGTGTGAGCGTATTTCGGGGCATTGCGGGCTATGGAAGCGACGGGGTGTTTCATACTTCCAAGATGCTTGAATTGTCATCGAGTATGCCGGTGAAGATCGAGGTGGTGGAGTCAGAGGAGATGATCAACAAGGTGCTCCCGGACATCTACCATGTAGTCGAAAAGGGCATGGTGGAGGTCACGGACACGAACGTTGTCAAATGCCGCCCGAAGGCAGAGGAGAAGCGCGAAGAACAAGGAGAACACATGAAGCTCGAAGGCAAGGCAAAAATGCTCCGGATCATCATTAGCGAGGATGACAAGTGGGAAGGCGAACCGCTCTATGAAGCCATTATAAAGAGACTCATCATGACGGACATCGCAGGAGCCACGGTTTACAAGGCCATCGCGGGGTACGGCCCGCACAAGCGCTATCACAAGAAGAAAACGATGACGGTGCACGGCGAGCTTCCGATCCTCATCACCGTTATGGACAGCGAAGAGAAGATCAATAAAGTAATCCCGATCCTCGACGAACTGGTGGGTGAGGGGATCGTCGTCCTTTCGGATGTGAATGTGATAAAATATACCCATAGAGACGCGGGTACGGCGGGCCTGGTGTGACGGCTGAGAGTGACTGTCTATTCAGCTGAATCATTGCACGGTAGAGTTCGGCCGGCATCATCTGCGCGAATGACCGCCTCATAGCGATATGCAGGAGGAAAGTGATGAATCTACGTGACGAGATCGCAGCGGCTGCCTATGAACTATATGAGACGAGAGGGCGTATCCCCGGTCGTGATCTTGACGATTGGCTCGAGGCAGAACGGATCGTACTAGCAAGGCGTGCGGGGCAGGAGATCGAGGAACCCGAAGAGGAAAACAGTTCACAAGAAGGGGTTGCCGCCGAAGGTGAAAAAGCAAAAGAAGGCGAAGAAGCTGAGGAAAATCAGGAAAGCGATTTCGAATGATTGTCATGAATCCCCGCCTTTTGGCGACTATGGCTAATGGGCTATTGATTTGAATTAGGGTGATGGAGTTCACCATCAACCGCTTCTGATGAAGCTGATGACTCCTACTCTCGAAACTTGAGGGTAGGAGTTTTTTCTGAATACAGGAGGCCATAGCGTGAATCCGGCGGCGCACACATCTTCAACCTCAAAGTATGCCCAACTGAAAAGCGACGTCTTGCAGTGCATGGACGAAATGCTTACGGTCGAGAACATCCGGGGCTGTGCCTGCGAAGATCTGAAAGAAAAGGTTAGGAGCAACGCCTTCAATCTCGTGGTTGTCGGCCAGTTCAAGCGTGGGAAAACGAGCCTCATCAACGCGCTCTTGGGTGCGGAGATCCTGCCCGTAGCGGTCGTCCCGCTCACTTCCATCGTGACGATTATGACCTGGGGCGAAGCGCTCAGGATCAAGGTCTATTTCAACGACGGGAAAATCGCCGAGATCAAGCCGGAAAGTCTCGTGGAATACGTTACCGAAAAAGGCAATCCGAAAAATGCGAAAGATGTCCGCGAAGTGGTCCTCACGTACCCTTCGCCCTATCTTAAGGACGGCGTACGGCTCATCGACACGCCTGGCGTTGGCTCGATCTATCAGCACAATACGGACATTGCGTACCAGTATTTGCCAAAGTCGGATGCCGCGCTCTTTCTTCTCTCCGTGGACCAGCCCATGAGCAGGGCGGAGCTAGACTTCTTGATGGACGTGAAAGAACATGCAAACAAAATATTTTTTGTCCTGAACAAGGCCGATTACCTCCCGGAGAACGACCTTAAGGAGTCCATCGAATTCTCCAAGAATGGGCTAAAGGATGCCATGAATACTGAGGTAAAGCTTTTCCCTATCTCTGCGCGGCTCGCCCTTGAAGGAGCGGCTGCGAAGTCGAGCGAGTTGATGGAGAAAAGCATGCTTCCCCTCTTTTCCAAAGACCTGCACAGGTTTTTGATGGAGGAGAAGGGAAACGTTCTCATCCTCTCCGTGACGAACAACCTGCTCCGGAGTATTTCTCAGGCCAAGCTCGAACTGGAACTCGAACTGAAATCGCTCACCTCTCCGCTCGAAGAACTGAAAGAAAAAATACAGGCCTTTGAAAACAAGAAAGGCGAAATGGAGCAGGTGAAGCGGGACTTCAAAATCCTGCTGGAGGGTGAAGTCTCACGATTGGTCAAGGGCGGACTGGAGGATGATCTGCAGGGCTTCGTGAGGGACCTAATACCTCACGAGCAGGCGCATCTTACGGAGCACTTCGAACAGAATAAGGGCATTTCCCTGAAAGATCTTCGTAGCACGCTTGAGGAAGCGGTTATCAATCATGTTAAGCAGGCGTTTATCACGTGGCGCTCCATGGAGGACGAGCGGCTCGCAAAGGCATTTGAAACCATCTGCAAGCGGTTCGTCACAAAGATCAATGAGACAGTGGATGAGCTTCTGCGCTATTCTTCCGAGCTGTTCTCCGTGCCCTTTGATGCGGTCAAGGCGGAAGCCCTCTGGAGTGTCCAGTCGGGCTTCTACTACAAGTTCAAGGAGCAGCCTGTAGGTACGGCTATCATTGCTTCAACCTTAACCCTCGCCCTACCAAAATTCATCGGCGATAAAATTGTCCTTAAGAAAATGAAAGAATACCTCCAGAGGGCCGTGACCACGCAGGCCGCCAGGGCTGGGAACGATTTTGAAGAACGTCTAGACAAGAGCAAGCTGGATTTCAGCTGGGAGATGTTCCAGAAGATCGAAGCGACCATAGAGGGGATCACCAGTGCCATCGAAAAAGGCATGATGCAAAGGACGAAGGGCACACAGGAGGTTGAGGCTAGAAAGCGGATGATATCCGAGACAACTAAAAAGCTGGATGCAATTAAAAGCAGGCTTGTGCAGATCAAGGCGGCGACCGATGGCGCGAACAAAGGTGTGTTCTCCCCATAAGATGTATCGTATACATCGTGTAGAGTACAGGCTATGACTCTCACGATTAGGATGTGAGTCAAATCACAGATGCATCAATGATAAACGTGCATAATCAAGCCAGCCTGCAATAAGATCTTTACTATATATAGGTTCGGGTTCATAGTGGGGAGGGGTATTACGAAGAGGCTCAAAACATCCTCGTTATTCCTCGTTCTCGTAATAATGTTTGCCTGTACAAGTGGCGGCACACCATCAGGAGGAAGTGATACCCCACGGCCGACAACAGCAACCCCAACCTTCAGCCCATCGCCTAACAGTTATTCCAGCCCGTTGACCGTCGCAATTTCATCCACCACGAATGGAGCATCTATTTTCTATACGACCGATGGCACGTCTCCAAGTGCGGCTTCGATGTTATACACCGGCCCCATCACTGTCAGTGTAACCACAACCTTCAAGGCCATTGCGCAGGCTTCCGGCTACGCCGACAGCGCTGTAGCGACCGGTATCTTCACGATTACAGGCAGCGGAGCTATCGACGGATTGCACGTGGTGGGCAATCAGATTCAGAACTTTAACGGCCGGGAAATCCGCATTCATGGCGTGAACCGATCTGGCACCGAGTACGCATGCATCCAGGGCTGGGGCATCTTCGATGGTCCAAATGACGCCGCCTCGATCCAGGCAATCAATTCGTGGAAGGCAAACGCCGTGCGCGTTCCCCTCAACGAGGACTGTTGGTTGGGCATCAACGGTGTTTCATCGCAGTACGGAGGCGCCAACTACCAGCAGGCCATCGCCGACTACGTCAGCACCGTCAAACAGCAAGGTTTGATTCCCATCCTTGAACTTCACTGGTCAGCTCCGGGCAGCACGCAAGCTGTTTCCCAACAGCCCATGCCAGACAGAGACCATTCCCCCGCGTTCTGGACTCAAGTGGCGCAGATGTTTAAAAACAATAGTTCAGTCATTTTCGAGCTATTCAACGAACCCTTCCCCGACTCTAATCAGGACACGGTAGCAGCCTGGACCTGCTGGCGTGACGGAGGCATTTGCTCGGGTGCCACGTATACCGTGGCCGGCATGCAGGAACTGGTCACCGCAGTGCGTGGGACAGGTGCGGCCAACATCATCTTACTCGGCGGGGTGGAGTATTCAAATTCATTAACAGGCTGGCTCTCACACAAACCCAACGATCCGCTTGGTAACTTGGCGGCGGCTTGGCACGTTTACAATTTCAACATGTGCGCGGACGTAAACTGTTACAACAATAACACCGGACCGGTGCTGGCAGCGGTTCCTGTAGTGACCACCGAGATCGGTGAGGATGACTGCCAGGGTGTTTTCATCAGCACACTGATGGCATGGCTAGATAGTAGCGGTGGCAGCTATTTGGCCTGGGTCTGGGATACCTGGGGATCATCCTGCAGTTCAATCTCGCTGATCTCAGACTACAGCGGCACCCCAAACGGTGCTTACGGTCAGACCTACAAGGACCATCTCTCCACGCTCAGTCCATAGGTTCTTTCCGAATAGTAAGGCTGCAAAAGCGGAGAGGACCTCTGTGAATGATTGATATATGAGCTGCTTGCTGGAGCGAACGAGTTTACATTGTTTGCAATAGTGTAATTTACAGCTTGAATTCCTTAGCGATATCCCCGTAAAATACCCACATCGAAATCATTGGTTGGATTCCTCATCAGGCATATGTTCGAAAATAAGAATAACGATGAATGGGGCATGTGCTTGCTAAATCAGATAGCATTGGTTTCCGGATATTATCCAGATCGGCTCGATTACGGGGTTAGGCATTTGGAGATATTCAATGACAAGTAACATCAGCAAGTGTTTCAATAGGCAGCTCCCCCTGCGCTGGTATTCCACCAGCTATTGGTGAATTATGCATAGTCGGGATCACTGTCGCTCAATCAGACAGACCTTCTCAAGGACAAGGGGAAGTCAATAGAGCAGTGTGAAACTACCGACGATGCAAGACATGTATGCAGGTGTATCTGTTGTCCGAAAGAGTCTTTGCGCGAAGGAAAATATAAACCCGATATACCTTTGCTGTCTGCCAACGAGATTGTTTCCTTACAAGGAGGAAATGAATGAGCGTTGAGAAGAAAAACAGGAACGAAATCCTTTCCCAGATAGCTGCCGATCTTTTTATCAAATCGAGGGGAGGAGAAGAGTTGCCATCCAAAATCCATCGTCTCCGCGATGAAATAAACAAAGTAATTGAAAGTGAGGATACAGTATTCGGGAAATTTCGTAAACTCCTGGTATCATTTGAGGAAATCATTCCTGAGGACAAACAGCGTTATAATGCGGCTATCAAAGCATTGTCTACGACTTCGAAGCTAAACCGGCAAGAGATTATTAAGGCCGTCAACAATCAGCTTGAGGAGCTTAAAATACTCGAGAAGAGCTTAGTGCCTGCCCACCCCGGTTGGCGCGATGAGCTTAAGGTCATGGATGCCAAATCGCGGGAGATGAGAGACGAGATATTGAAACTGCGTGAAAAAATAGGGCGGCTTGAGAGCGAAGAAAAAGGGATTCTCAATGATATAGCGTCACGGGAAAAGGAAATGGAACTCGTCGAGAAGGCAGTGGGGGAACTCTTCACGGATATCGGGTCGGGGATAACCTCTATAAAAAAAAGAATAGAAGAATTTACTTCTGAAAGTGCGGTCTCTCAGCCAATCCCGGCCAGGGATTCTATTAAAAGTAATATTAGCAGCGAGGAAAAGGCAGGCGGTGAGCAGAAAAGCGAAATCCTTGAGTCTTCTGCTCCGCAGGATACGGAATTGCAGAAAAAATGCCCTATGTGCGGGGGGCGAATGAACTTCTACTCTAAGGAAGGAATGTGGATGTGTTATTCCTGCGCATACGAAGAATTAAAAAAGGATGAAGTTCAGGGTAAAAACGAAGAGAAAAATGAATATACGAACGCACCTAAACCCATTCCGGCTCCGGAGCCGATTTTCGATCCATCTCCGCCCGCTGACGTCTCTTTGGCATTCCTGTCTTCCAAGGAAAACAAATCAAAAAAGGGATCATCACTGTCCAACAACCAGCCATCTTCCAAAAAAAAGGATTGCCCGGCCTGCCGCAAGAAAATGAGTTGGCACCCGCAGGAAAAGGTCTGGCGGTGCCCCTTCTGCGAATACGAGAGAAGGATTTAAAAAAGCAAATTACAGGGTCTGGCTGTTCAGGTATCCTCAACTTCTTTGCTACGGGTGGGACGAACGGTTTCGTTCATGCTCCCGATGCTGTGCTTGATCCTACTGCGCTGATGCGCATAGAAATCGCACTTGCCGCAATGGGCGACCTGCTCGTCCAAGCTTGCAAACTCCATCTTGCCCTCGCCGCACTTGACACCAGTGACCATATAGCAGGCGGAACCGATTTCAGGATATGCAGGGCAGATCTCGAACACCTCTTTCCGGCAGTTTTTATACTCCCAGCAATTCACTTTTGTCCCCCTTTCGCAGAGCAGGCATGCTAAGAAAAGACATAAAACAAAACCTTATAGAGCAATATGCATGCCTGTAAGTAAGTTGCTGGTTATGGTAGATTCTCGACGGATTTTGGCATATTCTTTGACGAGGATGGACAATTTTGGGACGTCTCTTTTGACAAATTTTGTCATAACACCACTTTTTTGTTGTCACCTTTTAGATAATTTTTTGGCTCCGGAACCAGAAGCAGGAAAATAGAAAAAATACACTGGACGGTCCTGGTTGACGATCGGAATAGATGCTTCTTTAGCGGCAGAAATGAAGAGGAAACAATCGCGGGGTGGGGATTCACACTTTACAAGGGCGGGGATCGTACAGAGTGCGGGAATGTGAATGCGATTTCTGAGTGCGGCCTGGAGAATTGTTTCATCAGGAAGGATTTCAGTAACACTGCCATTCAGGGGGTTCTGTTCTGAAAGGATAAGGACATGGCAAGCCTCCTGGTCTATCAACATCCATAAAGCCCAGACGGACGGCTTTACGATCGTAAGGAGGCTCCCCGATTGATACCCATCTTATCCCGTCAGTTACCTTTAGTAATATAGGCGTATGCTAACCGAAATCTCTAAACATGTCCTATTTAAAATACTAAATCAACCAATAAATAAAATGCATCAAACTACGTATAGAAAATACACATGGTTAAGAATAAAATACGTACATCAAAAGTATGAAAATTATCAAAAAAACATAATTTGATTCGTATCATTTGATTGGGCCATTGACAGCCACGAGAATTCGCGCTAGTCTCGTATCAATGACTTAATCTGTCCTCTGGACGCGTGGTTAGATCCTGTGAAAATCACCCTGCAGTTTTTAAAATTTCAAAGGGACGGGCGGCGCACCTGTCGCAGCGGAAGTGGCCGGTCTGGGATTGAACAGCGGGGCAGTGCGGGCTTATGCCCGTAATGTGCCGATCAAGTTCGGACGGCAGGTGCCGAACGTCAGCGCTACATTGCCATCCGTACAAACCAGGGAGGTATAAAAATGCACGTGACACGGAGACAGTTTTTCAAGGTTTGTGCCGGCGGACTGGGGACGTCCAGTGTCGCGGCCCTTGGCTTTTCGCCCGGCAATGCGCTGGCGGAGGTGCGCGAGTTCAAGCTGGCCGCCAGCACCGAGACCCGTAATACCTGCCCCTACTGCTCGGTGAGTTGCGGCTTGATCATGCACAGCATGGGGGACAAGGCGAAGAACGCCGAGCTGTCCATCTTCCACATCGAGGGCGATCCCGACCATCCGGTGAACCGGGGCACCTTGTGCCCGAAGGGAGCGGGGCTGGTGGACTTTGTCCACAGCCCGAACCGGCTCAGGTATCCTGAATACCGCGCGGCGGGTTCCAATGAGTGGAAACGCATCACCTGGGATGAAGCCTTCAGCAGGGTCGCTCAGCTGATGAAGGGTGATCGGGACAAGAACTTCATAGCCAAGAACTCCGCTGGCGCCACCGTCAACCGCTGGACGACCACGAGTTTCCTCGCCGCCTCCGCTTCCAGCAACGAGAGCGGGTGGATTACGCACAAGGTCGTCCGCAGCACCGGTATCCTGGCCTTCGACAACCAGGCGCGCGTCTGACACGGTCCGACGGTCTCCAGTTTGGGGCCCACATTCGGACGCGGTGCGATGACCAACCACTGGGTTGACATCAAGAACGCGAATGTTATCGTTGTCATGGGCGGCAACGCCGCCGAAGCCCACCCCTGCGGCTTCAAATGGGTGACCGAAGCCAAGGCGCACAACAAGGCCACGTTCATCGTGGTGGACCCCCGCTTCACCCGTTCCGCATCGGTGGCGGACCTCTACGCTCCGCTTCGCACCGGCACGGACATCACCTTCCTGGGCGGGGTGATCAACTACCTGCTGTCCAACGACAAGATCCAGCATGAATACGTCAAGGCGTATACCAACGCCCCCCTGATTATCAAGGAAGGCTACAAGTTCGAGGACGGCCTGTTCTCGGGCTACGATGCGCCGAACCGCACGTATGACCGCAGCACCTGGGGCTACGAAATGGGGCCGGACGGGTACGCCAAAATCGACACGACCATGAAGCATCCGCGTTGCGTGCTCAACCTGATGAAGAAGCACTACTCCCGCTACACGCCGGAGATGGTGAGCGACATCTGCGGCACGCCCAAGGAGACGTTCCTCAAGATCTGCGAGATACTCGCGAGCACCAGCGTACCCAACCGCACCGCCACATTCATGTACGCCCTGGGCTGGACCCAGCATTCGGTGGGCTCCCAGATGATCCGTACCGCTGCGCTGGTGCAACTCCTCCTGGGCAACGTCGGCATGCCCGGCGGCGGCGTCAACGCCCTTCGGGGCCATTCCAACATCCAGGGGCTCACGGACCTGGGGCTCCTGTCCAATCTGCTGCCGGGCTACCTGACGCTTGCCAATGAAAAGGAAACCGACTACCGCGCCTACATCGACAAGCGCATGCCGAAGCCCCTCAGGCCCAACCAGTTCAACTACTGGTCGAACTATCCCAAGTTCCACGTGAGTCTCATGAAGTCCTGGTGGGGCGACATGGCGACCAAGGAGAACAACTGGCGCTTTGACTGGCTCCCGAAGCTCGACATGGAATACGACATCCTGCGCCAGTTCGAGCTGATGCACCAGGGCAAGATGAACGGCTACTTCTGCCAGGGGTTCAACCCTCTGGGCTCGATCCCCAACAAGGCGAAGCTGATCGATGGCCTGTCCAAGCTGAAATATCTTGTCGTGATCGATCCCTTGGCCACGGAGACCTCGTGCTTCTGGGAGAACCACGGCGAATTCAACAATGTTGATCCCTCCAAGATACAGACCGAGGTCATCCGCATGCCCTCGACCTGTTTCGCCGAGGAGGACGGCTCTCTCACCAACTCCGGCCGTTGGCTGCAGTGGCACTACAAGGGTGCAACCCCGCCCGGTGAAGCCAGGCCCGACGCCGAGATCATGGCCGGCATCTTCCTCAAGCTGCGGGAGCTATATCAGAAGGAAGGCGGGGCCTTCCCCGACCCGATCCTGAACATGAGTTGGAACTACAAAATACCGCACGCCCCGGCCCCGGAGGAACTGGCAAAGGAATACAACGGCAAGGCCCTTGCAGACCTGCATGACCCCAAGGACAAGACCAGGGTCGTCGTGAAAAAAGGCGATCAGCTGGACGGCTACGGCCAGCTCAAGGACGACGGCACCACCGCCTGCGGCTGCTGGCTGTTTTCGGGATCTTTCACCGAGAAGGGCAACATGATGGCGCGGCGGGACAACTCCGATCCCTCCGGTCTCGGAAACACCCCGGGCTGGGCGTACTCCTGGCCGGCAAACCGTCGGATCATGTACAACCGTGCTTCGTGCGACCCCGCAGGAAAACCCTGGGACCCGAACCGGAGGCTCATCTGGTGGGACGGCGCCAAGTGGACCGGCGTGGACGTGCCGGACTTCAAGCCCGATTCCGCTCCCAGCGAAGGCATGAACCCCTTCATCATGCAGCCCGAAGGAGTAGGGCGCCTGTTCGCCCTGGACAAGATGGCGGAAGGGCCGTTTCCCGAGCACTATGAGCCGTTCGAGACACCGATCGATACCAACCCACTGCATCCCAAAGTGATCAGCAACCCTGCGGCGCGGGTGTTCAAGGGCGACTGGGAAGCCTTCGGCAAGAGCAAAGACTTTCCCTATGCGGGGACAACCTATCGTGTCACCGAGCACTTTCACTTCTGGACCAAGCATACCCGCCTGTCGTCGATCCTTCAACCGCAGCAGTTCGTGGAACTCGGCGAGGAGCTGGCCGGGGAGAAGGGCATCAAGGCCGGCGACTGGGTCAAGGTGTGGTCCAACCGGGGCTTCATCAAAGCGAAGGCGATTGTGACCAAGCGCCTTAGGCCCCTCCAGGTCAACGGCAAGACGGTCCACCACGTGGGCATCCCGATCCACTGGGGTTTCAAGGGAGTTGCCAAGAGCGGATTCCTGGCCAATACCCTGACACCGTTCGTGGGCGATGCAAATTCCCAGACGCCGGAGTTCAAGTCCTTCCTCGTCAATATCGAGAAGGCATAGGAGGTAGACCATGGCACTCCAATCACTTGATATCATCCGTCGTTCCGCAACCAGCACGCACCCCCCGGACCAGCGCAAGACCCAGGAAGTGGTGAAGCTGATCGACGTGTCGAAATGCATCGGTTGTAAGGCCTGCCAGGTGGCGTGCATGGAGTGGAACGACACTCGAGACGTCATAGGCACTAACCACGGCGTTCTCGACAACCCGGCGGACCTGACCGAAGACTCCTGGACGGTGATGCGTTACAGCGAAGTGGAAACCGACCGGGGTCTGGAATGGCTTATCCGCAAGGACGGCTGCATGCACTGCGGTGATCCCGGCTGCCTCAAGGCCTGCCCTGCACCGGGAGCCATCGTGCAGTACAGCAACGGCATCGTGGATTTTCACGAGGAAAACTGCATAGGCTGCGACTACTGCCTCACCGGCTGTCCGTTCAACATCCCGCGCCTGTCGAAGAAGGACAGCAAGGTCTACAAGTGCACCCTCTGCTCCGACCGGGTGGCGGTGGGCCTGGAACCGGCCTGCGTCAAGACCTGTCCCACCGGCGCGATCGTGTTTGGCACCAAGGAGGACATGCTCCGCCACGCGGAGGAACGGATTGCCGATCTGAAAAGCCGCGGCTATGACAAGGCGGGGATCTACAATCCTCAGAGGGTCGGCGGCACCCACGTGATGTACGTGCTTCAGCATGCCGACAAGCCGGAGATGTACCACGGTCTCCCTAAGGACCCCTCTATCAGCGCAATGGTCTCTCTGTGGAAAGACGGCGCCAAGCCACTGGCCTCGATGGCTCTTGGCCTAGGCATCCTCGGTGCCGCTCTCCATTATGTAACCAAGGGCCCGAACGAGGTCTCGGAAGAGAACGAGAAGGAGTTTAAAGATGAAAAATGACCCGAAAAAACTAATGAGGTATACGCCGTCCGAGCGAGCCAACCACTGGCTGACGGCAATACTCTTTTTCCTAGCAGCGCTGTCCGGGCTCAGTTTCTTTCAGCCCCTTTACTACCCGCTGACTTTGCTGTTCGCCGGCGGCGTTTGGACCCGTATCCTTCATCCCTTCTTCGGGGTGTTGATGACCGTTTCTTTCGGCATTGAGTTCTTCAATTACCGGCAGCTGAACGTCATGACCCCGACGGACTGGGAATGGCTGAGTCGTGTCCGCCAATTGGTCGGCGGTGATGACCAGAACATGCCGGAAGCAGGAAAGTTCAATGGCGGCCAGAAACTCCTGTTCTGGCTGATGGCGGTCTTCATGGCTCTTCTCATCCTGTCCGGCATTGTGATCTGGCGCGCCTATTTTTCATTCCTCTTTCCGGTAGGGTTGATCCGCTTCGCGTCCGTGATTCACGCCGCATCGGCCGCCGTCATGATCGGCCTGATCATCTTCCACATCTATGCCGCCATCTGGATGAAAGAGAGCATCGGCGCCATGCTGTACGGCTGGGTCAGGCGTGCCTGGGCCAAACAGCATCACCCGGCGTGGTACCGGGAGATGACCGGAGGAGGCAAATGAACGCGGAGACCCGCATCCTTGAGCCTGGCCAGCTGGAAACACCCCTGGGAGAGATCCGCTTTCTCTTCCTCCCTAGCCGCGATTTGTTTGCACGACGCGCGGAACGCCTTCGGTTCCTGTCCAAAGGGCATCCCTTGGGCGATTATCTGGCCTTCCTGGCGATCATCGCTGATGCGCAGCAGGAAGCTTTGATTCAATTCCTGCCCCTATCATTGCCTGGTCCCGCTGAACAGGCGCGATGCCGCGAGCAGGGCATGCCCCTCCTCGACGCCCCCTCCCGGCACCGGGACCCGGAATGGCGCAGGGGGCTCACCATGATTCTTCAGCAGATGAGCAAGGCCCATCTTCCTTCGGCTGCACGCGATGCCACATCAACCCTGATGCAGGCGAGTGAAACCGAATTGGAGGAAATGGCGGACAGGATATTGGCGGGAGATCTGGCCGATATTTCTCCACAGGAGCTGCCCTTTGTCGCCGCCGCCCTGCAGGTCTACTGGGTGCACATGGCGTCATCTCTGGGAGAAGATTGCTTTGGCAGACTGGAGCACGGCGGGCTCTGCCCCGTGTGCGGGTCACCACCGATGGTCGGCATCGTGCGCAGCGGCGGAGCAGAGCATGGATTGCGTTACCTTTCCTGTTCCCTCTGCGCTTCTTTATGGCACATGGTGAGGATCAAATGCAGCAGCTGCGAATCCACCAAGGGGATCGACTACCACATCGTGGAAGGCTCGAACGGTGCAGTCAAGGCGGAGAGTTGCAGCAGCTGCAATTCCTACCTGAAACTGTTGTACCTCGGAAAAGATCCGCAGATGGAAGTGACGGCCGATGACCTGGCCACCCTTGCTCTGGACATATTGATGGACCAGGAGGGTAAGACGCGCGGCGGTCCAAACCTGTTTTTTCACCCTGGGACGTCGCACTGACAACGTCGCCACATGAACATGCGGTCCACAGTGACTGGTGTCCTATCTGCTCAACGCCTGATGAGGCAAAGAGCATGGGACGCAGCCTTTGTTCCAAAGTCTTACGTTGTTGAATATCAAGGTGAATGCCGGAAATGAGAAGAAGTGATTATGTCCCAATTGAGTTTTGAAACCCTTCTCCAGGAATCGGTAAAAATGCATGGACATCTTTGCCCGGGGCAAGTACTCGGCGTCCGAATGTCCATGCTCGGCCTCCGGGAAATCGGAATTTCAAATCCGAAAGGAAGCGACCGGAAGAACCTCATTATTTTCGTCGAGATGGACCGATGCGCGACGGACGCGGTCCAATCCGTCACCGGCTGCAGCCTGGGGAAGCGGAGCATGAAGTACTTTGATTACGGCAAGATGGCGGCCACGTACATGAACCTGAAAACTAACAAGGCAGTTCGGATTGTTGCCAGGAAGGATTCGAGCGAAAAAGCAAAAGGACTCTTCCCCGATATCGAGAACAAGTATATGGCGCAGATTGAAGCATACAAAGTGATGTTGGACGGCGAGCTCTTCGATGTGATGGACGTTACCGTGCAGGTCCGACCCGAGGATATGCCGGGAAGACCGATGCGAAGAGTACAGTGCGACTCATGCGGTGAGCATGTTCAGGACATGAGGGAAGTCTGCCGGGACGGCAGGGTGCTGTGCGTTGCGTGCTCTGAGGGCGGCTACTACGAAGTCAAGAATACCTTTTTGCCGTGCGTTATGCAGGAAACCCATAACGGTCTGGATATCAGATCAAAGATATGGATTGAGGTTGGCGGTGAACCGGTTTTCGGCCGGGGCAGGCGGTTTCTGCTGGAAGCCATAGACTCGTACGGTTCAATAAACCGGGCGGCACAGGAAGTTGATATATCCTTCCGAAAGGCATGGGGACATATCAAGGCCATGGAGAGCCGGCTTGGCATGAAACTGGTCGAGCGTCAGGCTGGCGGAAAGAACGGGGGCGGTGCCACGCTGACGGATGATGCCAGAAAATTCTTGAAGAAGTACGAAGTGCTTGAAAAGGGCATACAGGAAATGGTGGATAAGCGATTCAGAAGTATATTCAAGGGAGGTCCTCATGTGTGATTCCCCTCACGAGGAACGACGACAGCGTGCGAAAACGATACCCGTCCATGAGGCGGTAGGCACGGTTCTTGCTCATGATATTACGGAGATCCGGCCCGGAGAATTCAAGGGATGCGCCTTTAGGAAAGGCCACATAATCCGGGAAGAGGACGTCTGCCACCTTCAGCGGCTCGGCAAGGAGCATCTATTCGTCCTGCACGTTGCCGAAGATGAGATGCACGAGAACGACGCCGCCTATGCGATTGCCAATGCGCTTATGGGCAGCGGTGTGGCGATCAAAGACGAACCCAAGGAAGGTAAGATCAGCATCATTGCGGAACATGATGGGCTTCTGAAAATCGACAAAGAAACTCTTCTGGCATTCAATATGCTGGGCGAGGTGATGTGCGCAACGCTGCATGAGAATACGGTAGTGAAAAAAGGGCAGACTGTCGCGGGTATGCGGGCAATTCCGTTGGTTGTGAAGAAAGATGTAATCGATCAGGCGGTGAGCATTGCGGAAGAAGTCCGTCATGCCCGAGAAACGGGTGTCATTGCCGTAAGGAAAATCCGCAAACCGCGAGCTGGCGTGGTCATCACTGGAAACGAAATTTATCACGGTAGGATCAAGGACGCATTTGCGCCGGTCATTACGAAGAAGATTGAAGAAGTCGGCGGGGAGCTTGTCGGTGTTTATTATGCGCCGGACGACACGGCGTTCATCGTGGACAGGCTCAAGGAATTGCTGAAAGCGGGAGCCGATCTTCTGATCACAACGGGCGGCATGTCGGTCGATCCTGATGATGTAACCCGGTTTGCCATCCGAGAGCTGGGTGCGACGGACATAACCTACGGTTCCGCAGTGCTGCCCGGCGCAATGTTCCTGATCGCTTCTGTCAGCGGAGTGCCCATTCTCGGCATTCCCGCCTGCGGCATGTACGCGAAGACAACTGTTTTCGACCTGGTTCTTCCCCGGGTGCTGGCCGGAGAAAAGATCGGCAGGCGGGAACTGGCCGAGCTGGGCCACAGTGGGCTATGCATGAAGTGCGTTCTCTGCCGATATCCGGCCTGTCCGTTCGGGAAATAATCACATAGATTTCTATGGAAAAGCTTGTCGTCGGCGCGCTGCTCTGCATCAGTCCAGCGCAGGCAGGGCAGATGCAATGATAACATCAACTCAATCCTAGGAGGACATCATGAATATCGACAGGTGGGATTTTCTCAAGCTACTTGGCATGGGTGGCGCAGTTCTCGTTTTGGGGCAGCGCGGCAGCGCAAATGCGACAGAGATGGTCGGGGGCATGGACGACTTTATTTTCTTTCAGCTGTCAGACACGCATTGGGGATTCAACGACTCGAAGATAAACCCCGATTTCTCGGGAACGTTGAAAAAAGCCATTGCGGCGATCAACGGCATGAAAACGCAGCCCGATTTCATCGTTTTCACCGGCGATATAACCCATACGACTGACGACCCCAAGGAACGAAGGAAACGAATGGCCGAAGCACGCGATATCATCGGCAGCCTGAAGCTGAAGAACATCAAGTTCATGGCGGGCGAGCATGATGCCGGCCTGGACAATGGCGAGGCATTTCAGGAATATTTCGGAAAGACGCACTACACCTGACGCCCTTCCGCTAATGTCATGAAGCAGGTTCCTGTAGAATTTGTACTCCTGCGCCGGCATTGCGTCTCTTTCCTCCCGGCTGAGATGCTCCGTGCAAGGCTTTGTTACTTGCACAGAAGGATCTTCTGCGCTGATCCGTCCGCTCCCATAAGACCATAATAAACTTCCGTTCACGGCAAGGGATAGAAGGAGCTTTCTTATGCTCCGGTTCTGCGTTCAGATAGATCTCAAAACGGACCGCAATTCCATTGCATACCAGGTTTTGATTTGACGAGATATTTTTAATTGCCGGCCGGCATTGCGATACTATTCAGTTTTATGATATTCTATTACTAGGAGCACCAGTATGACTGTCGGTGGCAGAGACGCATGTCGCGCAATGTCCTTATAATCGAAGACGACAAAGAAATCGCCGATCTTTTGAAGCTCCATTTGAAGGATGCGGGATACGAAGTGAGTCTGGCATATGACGGTCATGCCGGTCTGGATCAGGCTTTCTCTAAGCCTCACGACCTCATCATCCTTGATCTGATGCTGCCGGGGGTGGACGGGTTGGAGATCTGCCGGCGCGTCAGGGCCGCATCGGCTTACACACTCATCTTGATGTTAACGGCCAAATCTACGGAGATTGACCGGGTCCTCGGCCTCGAGATTGGCGCTGACGATTACCTGACCAAGCCATTCAGCATTCGGGAGCTTCTGGCTCGGGTAAAAGCCCTGTTCCGTCGCGAGGAGGCGCTGAGGTCGGAAGCCTCTCTGGAATCGCAGAAGGTGATCAGGGTAGGCGTCCTGGAACTTGATGTGGGGAAAAGGAAGGTCGTGCTCAAGGGAAAACCCGTGTTTCTGACAGCTAAAGAGTTCGACCTTTTGCTCCAGTTTGCCAAACATCCCGGTCGGGTCTATACCCGTCTTGAATTGCTCAATCTCGTCTGGGGGTACGGTTATGAGGGTTACGAACACACGGTCAATTCCCATATCAACCGTCTCAGAGCCAAAATTGAGGAAAACCCCGCCCAACCCCGCTACATTCTGAGTGTGCGGGGAGTCGGCTACAAGTTTTCCGATTCCGAAGATTTCGAAAAGAGATAGTGTCATGTTCAAGAACCTTTATACCAGGCTTGCCGCGGTCCTGCTCGGACTGTTCTTGCTGATCGGCGTCCTGTATATCCTGCTGACGCTCTACACCACCCGGCTTTATTTCCAGGAAGTGAACCAGAAGCTCAACCGCATCCTGGCGCAGCACCTGGTCTCGGAAAAAATCCTGATGAAGGACGGCCGGGTTGATGAAGAGGCCTTAAAAAATATTTTTCATATGCTGATGGTCGTCAACCCCGCCATCGAGGTCTATCTCCTCGACCCGAACGGCAACATACTGGCTTTTTCCGCGCCTCCCGGAAGGGTGAAACGGCAGTCGATATCACTGGAGCCCTTAAAACGGCTGCTGAGCGGGACCTCGTCGTTGCCCATCTTGGGTGACGATCCGCGCGACCTTAATCAGAAAAAGATATTCTCCGCTGCACCCATTACTCTAAACAGCCATACTGAAGGCTATCTCTACATAATCCTGGGCGGCGAAGAATTTGAAACGGAGGCCCAGATGCTCCAAGGCAGTTACATCCTCCGGCTCAGCATGTGGGCCGCGGCAGGAGGTCTGCTGTTCGCCTTACTGGCTGCACTCCTTCTGTTTAACCGGATGACACGTCCACTCCGGCATCTTACTATAGCGATGGAGGCGTTCCGGCAGAGTGATTTTTCGGAGCCGCCCGATTTTCCTCACCGATTCCACGTCCATTCAGGAAATGAAATCGACAGGATCGGCACGATCTTCATGCAAATGGCCGATCGCATCGTTCGCCAGATAAGGGAACTCAGAGATGCAGATACGCACCGGCGGGAGTTCATCGCGAATATCACACACGATCTGCGGACCCCCCTGACCTCTCTCCAAGGCTATCTCGAGACCCTGCTCCTCAAAGAAGGAACATTAACGACGGAGGAACAGCGGAACTATCTCACCATCGCCATAAAACGTGCCGACCAGTTAGGAAAATTGGTCTCCGAGCTCTTTGAACTCGCCAAGCTGGATTCACCCGATGTCCAGGTCCGCTTAGAGCCGTTCTCGCTGGAGGAACTCATCCAGGACATACTACAGAAATTCCAGCTCGCCGTTGAGAATAAAAAGATCACGCTCCAGATTAACATGGCGGAACATCTTCCCCTGGTTTTCGCCGACATCGGGCTTTGCGAACGGCTGCTCGAAAATCTTATAGAAAACGCCGTCAGATACACCCCGGAAGACGGCTCCATCAGCATCAGTGCCCTTCCCGAGAATGATCGAGTAACGGTGAAGGTTTCGGATACCGGCTCCGGTATCCGTCCCGAGGATATTCCGCACCTATTTGATCGTTTCTATCGAAACGATCAAAGCCGTCCGTACAGCAACTCGGGATCGGGGCTTGGTCTGGCCATCGCTAAGAGAATCCTTGTCCTCCACGGGAGCGGTCTTGAGGTCGCAAGTACGATCAATGTCGGCACTACCTTTTCGTTCACCCTCCCGACTTATGAGGCTCGATCGTGACCGGGTGATCGATCCCGAGAATATCCGTCTTTAGTCCTAATCTTTTCCGTGACCAACTCTTTATCGTTCCGTGATGATTTCGTGACCATGGTGAGTTATTCTTCAATCAGATGGGCGGAGAATAAAAGCACATCAAACAGAAATTTCGGCAAATAAGGAGATGTAATCATGAATTATCATATTAACCGGCTCATCAAGCCCCTGACGTATTCTCTTCTTGTTGTCCTGATTCTCTTTTTGGTATCGGGGGGCTCTGCTGCACAGGAGACAGGAACATCGAAAGTGATCTTTATTGTTAAATGATATGACGTGGGCAAAGAGGCCCTGGATGGGCTGAAGGGCGTAAAGAAAGTCGACAAAGGGTTTCGTTACTTGAGAGAGATAAATACCGTGTATTATGACCCGGAGGTAATCACGATAGAGAAAATGGAAATGGCTTTGAAGAAGGCCGGAACGTACGTGGAAACGGTAAAATGATCAATGGATATGAGGTCCTGCTGATCTCTATAATATCTTTTTAAAGGAAGTGGGCAAGCCGCAGTCCCTGCAGGTACCTTCATGATGATTGCTTCTCTGATATCAGCGGCTTCGCCGCAAGGTATTCACTCTTTGCAAGTCATATATACTACACAACGTTCACCATGTGATAGAACATAATAGCGGCTTGCAGAGTTATAATATAAAGCAGAAAGAGAGGATACAGTAATGCTTGGTAAACTAATTATAAGATCGCTGTTTATTCTGCCGCTCATGGTCACTCAGGTCAATGCTGGCAGTGCTCTGCACCTTGAAAAGGCGATCTTCGCAGGAGGTTGTTTCTGGTGTATGGTGCCACCCTTCGAGAAACTGGACGGAGTGAGCGAGGTCATTTCCGGCTACACCGGTGGACATAAGGTAAATCCGACGTATGAGGAAGTGTCTTCCGGGACTACCGGTCACATGGAGGCCGTGGAAATTACCTATGACCCCACAAGAGTGACCTACGAGAAACTCCTTGATGTATTTTGGCGGCAGATCAACCCCACTGATGCAGGAGGGCAGTTTGTGGACCGCGGATCGTCGTACAAGTCTGCCATCTTTTATACCAATGAGGAGCAGAAGAAACTAGCTGAAAAATCAAAAAAAGAACTCGAACAATCGGGGCGTTTCGATAAACCGATCGTCACCGAGATACGCCCTGCCGGGCCTTTTTACCGCGCCGAGGAATACCACCAGGACTACTGGAAGAAAAACCCGATCCGGTACAAATTCTACCGTTACAATTCGGGACGCGATCAGTACCTGGCAAAGGTCTGGGGAAAGGAGGAGACTATGCACGTCGGGAAGACCGAGGACACTAATATGGGCGCCTATGTGAAACCGTCCCGAGAGGAATTGGAAAAAAAGCTGACCCCCATGCAGTTCAAGGTAACGCAGGAGAATGGTACGGAGCCAGCCTTCCAAAACGAATACTGGGACAACAAGAAGCCGGGCATCTATGTCGATATCGTATCCGGCGAACCCCTGTTTAGTTCACTGGACAAATACGATTCCGGCACGGGATGGCCAAGCTTCACCAAACCCCTCGAGCCTGGCAACATCGTGGAGAAAGAAGACCGGAGCTGGTTCTCGGTACGGACTGAGGTCCGAAGCAAACACGGCGATTCACACTTGGGCCATGTATTCAATGATGGTCCCCCACCCACGGGCCTTCGCTACTGTATGAATTCAGCGGCGCTGAGGTTCATTCCCAGAGAAGATCTGGTAAAGGACGGGTATGGGAGGTACGCGAAGCTCTTCGAGAAGTAAGCTCAGTTGAAGACAAAACTCTCTTACGAGCATAAGACGTGGCTCGGAACTTTCATAACCGGGAGTGAAGCATATCCCCTTGGAGACGCAGATTCGCCAAGGATATGCCTGCTGCCAGTGATTGCGCCGTTAAGAGGCCCCTTCAAGGGCTAGGTCCGGACATTTATCTCAGAGGGAAAAAACGATTCATCCATTATCACATGGACTCGTTTAACATAGGGTGTGTAGCATTGCGGGACAAAAAAAGCGCCTTGGCAGCAAGGCGCTTTTTTATTTTCCTCTTTGGAGAGGTTCAATTAGTCTTCGTTGCTATTTCCCGAACGGGCAAACAGGGTACCTGCACGTTTTACAGTTGAGACAGAGTCCTCCATGTCCCAGTTCAGCGAGCTCTCTTCTACCAATCTTTTCGCCAGCAAGCACCCTCGGAAGCACAAGGTCAAAGACCGTAATCTTATGATACATGCCGCAAGCAGGAATGCCAAGGATGGGGATCATGGCAGAGGGGTATTCCATTTCCTCTGCATCATGCTCATTGCCGAGATAGGCTACCAGCAGCATCGCACCCGGCAAGACTGCAGAGCCGTACGCCATATTAGCAGCGCCAAGGTTACGTATCGCGAACCTTGTTACATCATCGGGATCCACGGACATCCCACCGGTGGCGATGAGGAGGTCTGCCCCAGCATCAACGAGCTCGCGCAGCCTCTGCTCGATGAAGACAGCATCATCAGGCGCATAATAGATGCCGACTATATCTCCTCCAAACTCTTCGATCTTTTTCGTTATCACGGACGCAAAAGCGTCCCTGATCTTCCCGTAATAGACTTCATTGCCGGTGATCACGATACCCGCTTTCGGTTTTCTCAGCGCTTTGACCTCCACAAGGGGAGCGCCGGAACGCCTGGCCCGATCTCCGATAGATATCGCCTTGTCGAGCAGGTCCCTCTTTACCACGAGCGGGATCGCCCTGGTCCCTGCCACGACTCGACCCTTCTTCACAACCGCGTTGCCGTGGCGCGTGGCGCACATCACATCGCCGAGCATGTTGAACTCGAGAAGAGCGCCGCGGTTCACCTTGAGGAGACCGTCCCCTGCAGCGATGATATTGATCTTCCCTTCCCGCGGCTCTCCTTCGATCTTAACTCCCACGCCCATAATCGCAGAGGCGAGGGCTACCGCCGCGTCATCCTCATGTATTTCGTCGGGGCCAAGCGAGAGGACGAAGAGACGTTCCTTCCCAAGCCTCCGGAAGTGGTCGATGTCTTCAGCGCGTACGATGTGGCCTTTCTTGAATGCCCTGCCTTTGAATTCGTCCTTCCGGATCTCGGTCACGTCGTGGGCCAGGACCATACCGACTGCTTCTCCAACGGGGATAGTCTTCGTCGCGGCGCTGTCCATACCTCTGCTCATCTCAGAGTTACACATATACGATCTCTCCTCACCGTAGCGAAAGTATGACATAACTTATTGAGACGAATCTCCGGGCAAGCTTTTCGCTTTCGCTTCTGCATCCGATACTAATAAAAAAGTCTATCTGCAAAAGCTCTGGCTGTCAAGATACAAGAGTGTCGTTTGCGGCGCTTCTTGAACTTATGGGATGTTCCGGAGCGTAACTACGACTTTCGGCTCAGTTGGCTCGGTCCAGAAACATTTTCTGTTGGGTAAGAAACGAGGAGGAATCAGGTGGTTTTGTAAAGAGGGTCTCGGCACTATTCGGGAGCAGGGAACGACCTCCCTCATTCTATAGAGACATGTATGTGTCCATGACGAGAAACAAGGCGTTCACCTTTGCGCGTCATGGTGCATCTTTTTTCAGCTCTTCTGATTATTGTTCATCAGGTCCCGGACGAGACAGGAACTGACCCGCGCCCCGGACCGATTGCTAAGCATGCGATAGAGCCTGCCGCCAGCGAATTGGCCTCCGAAAAAAGCTCCAATCATGATGGGGAAAGTAATGAACTGCCAACCTAGGCCTGACAGCACACGGATGGCGATCACGAGCGGCACGGGTGCGTGTATGGAGAGAAACCAGCGGGGAGATAATTTTCTCTCATTCGCTCGCCAGTAGCCGAAAGGAAGGTTGATAATAAAGACGATAAATGCAACAGACAGGATATTCATATGAGCTTCAATCAGGCTTGCTCAACGGTGAGACGGTTCTTGATGAGGGAGACCTCTCGCAGTACGCCATGGACCCTTTTTTCTTCACCAAACAGGTTACGAAGAACCACTTCTTCGCCCTCCGCACGCACCTGGTTGACCGATTCGAGCAGCAA
>Ga0335079_10000868_pt1 | contig 34328 bp, 31 predicted proteins | sample Lox_Sample_33_FD_206719 | JGI IMG/M metagenome (GOLD analysis project Ga0335079, IMG submission 206719) | Soil microbial communities from Loxahatchee National Wildlife Refuge, Florida, United States - Lox_Sample_3.3 | ecosystem: Environmental > Terrestrial > Soil > Wetlands | place: USA...
ACCGCGACGGGCACGCCCGGTGGCTGAGCCGGCCCGCTGACGTGCCCGGCACGCTCCCGGCCGGCGAGCCGGTCCCCGCCGATGGCGCCCTGCCCGCGAGCGCGGCAGCGGGCCTGGGGCAGCGGCCGTTCGGCATCTATGTGCATGTGCCCTTCTGCCGGACCCGCTGCGGCTACTGCGACTTCAACACCTACACCGCGGCCGAGCTCGGGCCCGGGGCCAGCCGGGACTCCTACGCCGCCCTGGCGGTCGCCGAGGTCCGGCTGGCCCGGCGGGTGCTGGGCGCCGCCAGCCTGCCGGTGACCAGTGTGTTCTTCGGCGGTGGGACTCCGACCCTGCTGCCGCCCCCCGCGCTGGCCGGGATCTTGCGGGCCATCGACGGCGAGTTCGGGCTGGCCGCCGGCGCCGAGGTGACGGTGGAGGCCAACCCGGAGACCGTGGACGGGCCGGTGCTCGCCGGGCTGCGGGCCGGCGGCATGACCCGCGTCTCGCTGGGCATGCAGAGCGCCGCTCCGCACGTGCTGGCCGTGCTGGACCGGGCGCACGAGCCCGGCCGGCCCGCCCGCTGCGTGCGCTGGGCGCATGAGGCCGGGTTCGCCCACGTCAGCCTGGACCTGATCTACGGCACCCCCGGCGAGAGCGACGCCGACTGGCGGGAGTCGCTGGCGGCGGCCCTGGCGGCGGGCCCCGACCACATCTCCGCCTACGCGCTGACCGTGGAGGAGGGCACCGCCCTGGCGGCGCGGATCGGCCGGGGCCAGGTCGCGCCCCCCGACGACGACGCGATGGCCGACCGCTACCTGATCGCCGACGAGGTGCTCGGCGGCCACGGCCTGGCCTGGTATGAGATCTCCAACTGGGCCGCCCGCGACGCGGCCCGGTGCCGGCACAACCTGCTCTACTGGACCGGCGGGGACTGGTGGGGGATCGGCCCGGGCGCGCACAGCCACGTCGGCGGCACCCGGTGGTGGAACGTCAAGCATCCCGCCGCCTACGCGGCGCGGATCGCCGCGGGCCACAGCCCGGCCCAGGCGCGGGAGATCCTGGCCGGGCGGGAGCGGCGGCTGGAGCGGATCCTGCTGACGACACGGCTCGCCGCTGGCTGCCCCCTGGCCGAACTGGAGCCGTCCGGGCGGGCGGCGGCGGCGGACGCGGTCGCGCGTGGGCTGGCGGCCGAGGCCGCCTACGCGTCGGGGCGGGTCGTCCTCACCCGCCGGGGCCGGCTGCTGGCCGACGCCGTCGTCCGCGACCTGACGGGTTAGGGCATGTCCCATAGATCTTCAGCCTGCTGTGCGGCCCCGGACGGTCGTCTCGCGGCGGGTGGCTTGCGATCCCCCACGCCTGCCCATCCCGCTTCACGGTGACCGCTCGCTACGGCCAAGATCTATAGGACACGCCCTGGCGGCACGTCTAGCGGAGCATCGGCGTGCACAGCCAGCGGGGGAAGGTGTACTCCTCACCGCGGCTCGCCTTGGCCGCCGCGCGTACCAGGAACACCAGTGTGGTCAGCCACAGCACAAGGACCAGCGGCACGACGACGGCCAGCGCCACCCGGGGGGAGTCGAGGACGAGCACCGCACCGATGATCGCGGCGGACAGGTCGTACAGGATCACGGTGAGCCAGACATTGACTGCCTGTGCCGCGTGGGCGCGGACCCAGGGCGATCCGCGCATGGACGTCAGGTAGATGGCCAGCGGCACCAGGAAGCCGAAGAAGGGCACCGTGAGGTAGCCGAGCATGGCGCGCTGGGCGCCCTCGGGGCCGTCGGCCGCGGCCGGGTATACCGGCGGCTCGGCCGGGTGCACCGGCACCGCGCCCGCCGGAGCCGCGTTCGCCGGCGGCTGGCCGGCCACCGGCAGCCTGGCCCGGGTGGCGCGTGCCCGGAGCGCGGCGGCGGCGCTGGCGGGCATCCCGCCGGGGTGCGTGTACTCCTCATGGGCGACCGGGACATCCCCTTGCGCCCAGCCGCCGTCGGCGGGGAACACCGCCACCTGGGATCCGCCCGCCTGGTAGCCGCCCTGCGGGTGGCCCGCCCCGGCGTAATCCTGGGGCGGGTGGTCACCGCGCGGGTAGCCGCTGCCTTGCCCGTAGCCGCCGTCCTGCGGGTAACCAGCCGGCGTGTCTTCGGTGCCGGGGTATCCCGGCGTGGCCGGCTGCCCGGGCGTGGCCGGCTGCCCGGGTCTGGCCGGCTGCCCGGGCGTGGCCGGCCGCCCGGGGCGGGACCGGTATCCGGGGCTGGGCGGGTAGTCCGGCATGGCCGGGTAGTCCGGCGCCGGCGGGTAGTCCGGCGCCGGCGGGTAGTCCAGCATGTCCGGGTAGTCCGGCGCCGGCGGGTAGTCCAGCATGGGCTGGTAGCCGCCCTCGTCGTAAGCGTCTCGCTGGTAGCCGGGCGGCTCCGGGTAGCCGGGGTCCGCTGGGTAGTCCGGGTAGCCGGGCTCCGCCTGGTAGTCCGGGTAATCGTCCGGCCCGGAACCGGCTCCGGACGGATGGCCGGGCGCGTGCCCGTAGCCGGCCTCGGGCGGGTAACCCGGCGGCGGCACGGGCGCCCCGCCTCGCGGATGGGCGGCCCCCCGGTGGCCGTTCACCGGCTGGTCGCCTGGATGCGGCTCGAAGGCCCGCCATTCGTCCGGCCCCGCCCGCCGCGCGCGAGCGGCTGGCCGTTCCTCCGGGGAAGGCGGCCAGTGCGCGGGCGGCTCGGGCGGGTGGCTGGTCATGGCTCCTCTGCGGGCTTGCAGTTCCTCAAACGTTAGCGACCGGATCGCTGGTTCCGGGCGCGGTAACAAAGTCGATAAGTTCCTCAACCCGGCCCAGCAGCGCCGGCTCCAGGTCCGCATAGCTGTGCACCGCGCCGAGAATCCTCCGCCAGCCGGCGGCAGGCTCGTCATCCCAGCCCAGGGCCTGCAGCACCCCTTCTTTCCACGGTGTTCCGCGCGGGACGGCGGGCCAGGCGCCGATACCGAGACTGGCCGGCCTGACCGCCTGCCAGATGTCGACGAACGGGTGACCGACGACCAGCACGTGCGGCGAGCTGACCTGGGCCGCGATCCGGCTCTCCTTGCTTCCTGGGACCAGGTGGTCGACAAGGACCCCCAGCCTGCGGCGGGGGCCGGGCGCGAAAGCCGCCACGATCGCAGGCAGGTGGTCGACCCCTGCCAGATACTCGACCACCACCCCGACGTCGCGCAGGTCGTCCCCCCAGATCTTCTCGACCAGGTCGGCGTCGTGACGGCCCTCGACATAGATCCGGCTCGCCCTGGCCACCCGTGCCCGGGCAGCTGGCTGGCCCGGGAGCGCTGGCGCCACGAGCGACCCCGAGGCCGTCCGGCCCGTGCCGGGCCCCCCAGGATGGTGGCGCTGGCCCGGCCCGCCCGGTGTGCATGGCGCTCCCGGCGCCGGACGGACCAGCGTGACCGGCCGTCCTTCCAGCAGGAACCCGCCACGCGTCAGCGGGAATACCCGCTGCTTGCCCTTCCGGTCCTCCAGCGTCACGACATGCTTCTCGCAGTCCACCACGGCCCCGCAGAAACCCCCGCCAGCCTCCTCCACCACGAGCCCGCGTTCGGCGGGCACCTGCGGGTGCTCCGTGCGCGGGCGTTGCCCCGGGTCTGCCGCGAGTACGTCAGGGCCGTAGTCCCGCCTCATCCCACCCCACCGTCGTTACGCCCGGCGGCGGCGCTGCGCCGGCCCGGCCAGGTTCGTGCGGCCGGGCAGTGCCGGGCCGCCTCGCACGAACCTACCGGATCACCAGTGCGCTCCTGTGCCAGCTCATCGAGACCGCCCAGTTCACCGCGGCTCGCCGCGCCGCCAGTGTCGGCGGAACGGTGCCAGGACGCCCGGTCCGCCATAGAATTGGCACTCGGGATGATGGAGTGCCAGAGAGGGGCTTTGTGCTCGACGACAGGAAGCTTGCCGTGCTGCGCGCCATCGTGCAGGACTACGTGTCCACCATGGAGCCGGTGGGCTCGAAGTCGCTCGTCGACCGGCATCACCTGGATGTGTCCCCCGCAACCATCCGTAACGACATGGCGGTGCTGGAGGAGCAGGGCTACATCGCGCAGCCGCACACCAGCGCGGGCCGGATCCCGACCGACAAGGGGTACCGGCTGTTCGTCGACCGCCTGTCGGGGGTCAAGCCGCTGTCGGCCGCCGAGCGGCGGGCGATCGAGACGTTCCTGGCTGGTGCCTACGACCTTGACGATGTGGTCACCCGCACGGTGCGCTTGCTGGCGCAGCTGACCCGGCAGGTCGCGGTGGTCCAGTATCCCTCCCTGACCAGGTCGTCGGTGCGGCACGTGGAGCTGGTGCCGCTGGCGGCGAAGCGGCTGCTGGTGGTGCTGATCACCGATACCGGCCGGGTGCAGCAGCGGATGGTGGAGCTGCCCGTCCCGATCGAGGAGGAGGCCGTCACCCAGCTGCGGGCGGTTCTCAACGCCTGCCTCGACGGGCGGATACTGACCGATGTAGCCTCGGTGGTCGCTGATCTTCCGGAGCGGGTCCAGCCCAGTGACCGGCCGAACGCCGCCGCGGTCTTCTCGGTGATCCTGGAAAGCCTGGTCGAGCGGAACGAGGAGAAGGTCGTGGTCGGCGGGGCGTCGAACCTCACCCCCGCCGATTTCTCCCAGGGCCTGCACGAGGTTCTCGAATCTCTTGAAGAGCAGGTGGTGCTCATGCGGCTGCTGGGTGAGTCGGTGGACCAGTCGTCGGTGACCGTCCGGATCGGGGCGGAGAACCCGGTGGCCGGGCTGCACAGCACCTCGCTGGTCGTGGCCGGTTACGGGACCGGCGACCAGGCCGTGGCCCGGCTCGGCGTGCTCGGGCCGACCCGGATGGACTACCCGACGGCGATGGGGGCGGTGCGCGCGGTGGCACGCTATGTGGGCCAGATCCTGGCGGGGACCTGATCGTGAACGACTACTACGGGATACTCGGCATCCGCCGCGACGCTGGCCCTGAAGAGATCAAGAAGGCCTACCGCCGGCTCGCCAGGGAGCTGCACCCGGACGTCAACCCGGACCCGCAGACCCAGGAGCGGTTCAAGGAGATCACCCAGGCCTACGAGGTCCTGTCGGACCCGGAGAAGCGCCAGATGTACGACCTGGGGGCGGACCCGTTCGCCCGGCCCGGGGCTGCCGGGCCAGGCGGCCCCGGTGGGTTCGGCGCCGGGTTCCCGTTCAGCGACATCATGGACGCGTTCTTCGGCACCGGCGCGGGGCCGCGGGGGCCGCGCAGCCGCGCCCGCCGGGGCCGCAACGCCACCATCCGGGTGGACCTCGACCTCGCCGAGTGCGCGTTCGGGGCGACCAGGGAACTGGTGGTGGACACGGCCGTGGTCTGCCCGACCTGCTCCGGCGAGGGCACCGCGCCCGGGACCCATCCCGAGACCTGTGACGTGTGCGCCGGCCGGGGCGAGGTGAGCCAGGTCGCCAGGTCCTTCCTCGGCCAGGTGATGACCTCCCGGCCGTGCCCGGCCTGCGGCGGCTACGGCACCATCATCCGGCGGCCCTGCCCCGAGTGTGACGCGGACGGCCGGGTCCGCACCCGCCGCACGATCAAGGTCCGGATCCCGGCGGGCGTGGAGGACGGGACCCACATCCAGCTCGCGGGCGAGGGGGAGATCGGCCCCGGCGGCGGCCCGCCCGGCGACCTGTTCCTGGAGATCGTCCAGCGGCCGCACTCGATCTTCGAGCGCCAGGGCGATGACCTCCACTGCACGGTCACGATCCCGATGGTGTCGGCCGCCATCGGGGCTACCCTGTCGGTGGAGACGCTGGACGGCGCCAGGGACCTGGACATCCGCCCGGGCACCCAGTCCGGCCAGGTCATCCCGCTGTACGGGCTGGGAGTGCGGCACCTCAACGATTCCGGCCGCGGCGACCTGGTCATCCACGTGACCGTGGAGACACCGTCCAAGCTCGACGAGGAGCAGGAAGCGCTGCTCAAGCAGCTGGCGAAGCTGCGCGGTGAGGAGGCCCCGCCGGGCAGGTTCGCCCCCGGCCAGCAGGGGTTCTTCTCCAGGCTGAGGGACGCGTTCAACGGGCGCTGACCAGCCAGCGGCCCCCGGCCAGGAGGCACAGGGCCGGACGATCGCCGGCCAGGAGGCACAGGGCCGGACGATCGCCGGCCAGGAGGCACAGGGCCGGACGATCGCCGGCCGGGAGGCACAGGGCCGGCCCACCCCGGGCCAGGGCGCGCAGGGCCGGGGCACCCCGGCCGGAGATGCGCGGCCGCCGGTCTTCCTCGCCCCGGCGGACGCGCTGGCCGGCGGTGAGATCATCCTGTCCGGCCCGGAAGGCCGCCACGCCGCCACCGTCCGCCGCCTCACCACGGGGGAGCGGGTGGATGTGACCGATGGGGCGGGCCAGGTGGCCGAGTGCGCCGTCGTCCGGGCCTCCGGCGGCGTCCTGCGGCTCGCCGTCCGGTCGCGCCGGGTGGAGCCGCCCGCCGATCCCACGCTGGTGGTCGTGCAGGCACTGCCCAAGGGGGACCGCGGCCAGCTCGCGGTGGAGCTGATGACCGAGGCGGGGGTGGATGTGATCGTGCCCTGGGCGGCGCAGCGCTGCGTCACCCAGTGGCGCGGCGAGCGTGGCGAGCGGGCGCTGGCCCGCTGGCGCGCCACCGCACGGGAGGCTGCCAAGCAGGCCAGGCGGGCCAGGTTCTGCGAGGTGGCCGGGCTCGCGTCCACGCCGGAGGTGGTTCATGCCGTCAGGTCGGCGGCGCTGGCGGTGCTGCTCGATCCCGGCGCCGGGACCGCGCTCGCCGCGCTGCCGCTGCCGTCATCGGGCGAGCTGGTGCTGATCGTCGGCCCGGAGGGCGGGCCGAGCCCGGCCGAGGTGGCGGCGCTGACCGGGGCCGGGGCGGCTGGTGCGCACCTGGGCCCCACCGTGCTGCGGACATCCACCGCCGGGGTGGTTGCCGCGTCCGTGATGCTCAGCCGGGCAGGCCGCTGGGGCTGAGCGCGGGCCCGGCAGCGCGGCCGGCAAGCCAGCCGGCAGCCGCCAGGCGCGGGTGGTCCGGGATGGCCGGCGCAGCGGCCTTCTCAGCCGGCCGAGGTGCTCGGGGCCGGGCTGGTGCAGGTGGCGACGGGCATGACCTTCGCCACGGTCTGGATGCCGGTGCTGCTGCCCACCGACACCGCGCTGGTCGCCGCGCTGTCGGTCGGCGACGGGACGGTGGTGTCGGTCGGCGTCGGGGTCGGCGTGTCCGTCGGCGTGGCCACCGGGCTGGTGGTGTCGGTCGGCGTCGGGGTCGGCGTGGCCTGCTGCTTCGAGGTGCTCGAACAGGTGCCCGCCGGCGAGGGCTTGGGCTTGCCGGTCCGGCCGGTGGTGGGCACGATGACGCCGGGAGCCGACTGCCCCTGCAGGGTGGGCACCTGGTCGCTGGTGCCGGCGGCGCCCGAACTGGCGCTGGTGGGAGGGCTGCTCCCGGGGAAGAGCTCGAGCACGAGGTTGTCCCGGGCCGCGGCCAGGCCGAACACCCCGGCCACCACGATCACCACGGCACCCGCCACTGCCAGGGCAGGCCGCAGCCAGCCCAGGTTGGAGCGGGCCCGCGCACCGCCCGGCGCTCCCGCGGGCGTGGCGGCGCGGCGCCGTGACGGCATGACCAGCGCCGCGACGGTCGCCACGACCGAGCTGAGCAGGCCGACGGTCGCTGGCCACGCCCCGCCCCGTTCGGCGATGGCGGCGCGGATGCCGGTGAGCCCCGGCTCGAGCCGGATCCCGATCAGCCGGACCAGGTCCACGCACTCGGTCAGCATCAGCGATGCCTGCCGCACCAGCCAGGGCGCATGCGTCCGATGATGGATCCGGTCGAGGCCGCCATTGGCGGGCTCGATGGAATCCACTTCGGCGTGCAGTGCCTGCCGAAGCATCTCGTCGAAGTTGCCGTTCACTGATGTCATGCGTGTCGCCCCAGGCCGTTTCCGGCCCCCCCGGCCTTCCTCATTTCTCCATCTCCAGCACGGCCCGCAAGGACGCGATGGCCCGGGCCGTGTGACTCTTCACTGCGCCTCGGCTGATCCCCATGGCGCAGGCGATCTGTGCTTCCGAAAGATCCCCGTAGTACCTGAGCACGAGCGCCTCCCGCTGCCGCGGCGGCAGCGAGCGCAGCGCCGAGACCACGGCTGTGCGCTCCAGCAACGTGAGCGCGCCCTGCTCGGCGCTGGGCATGTCGGGCGCGGGCTTGGGCGCGTTGCGGTCGACCACCACCCGGTGCCGCAGTACCGAGCGTGACCGGTTCACGACCGACTGCCGCAAGTAGGACAGCGCCTTGTCGTTGTCCCGGATCCGGCGCCAGGCGGTGTGCATCGCCACGAACGAGTCCTGCACCACTTCCTCCGCGGTGGCGGTGTCGCGCACCAGGAGGGCGGCCAGGCGCACCAGCGAGCGATAGTGCGTGCTGTACATCGCCGTGACGGCCTGCTCCGCATCCCACTCAGCGGGAACCGAACCAAGCGCGGCATCTGCCACAAGGGTTTCGGTCACGTGAATGGGACGCGCTGGCACCGCGTCAGGTTCACCTGCGGTCATATCAAAATTGCGCACCGCGCCCATACCGGCAGCCTGATCTCACCGAACCCACCCCTAGAACCTCATCCAGGCGCAGAGCCTGTGACGTATCTGATCCGGGCGACGCACCCGTTGCACGGTCGAAGCCTCTTCGTCCCATGCGCAGTGGCGGCGTGCGCCATGGATTCGCAACCATGCCACCATATCTGCCGCCGGCCTGTTCGGGGGGTAACAAGCTAAGATCGCTCCGTGGCGGATTGCCTTTTCTGCAGGATCGTCGCGGGCGACGTCCCGGCCCAGCGGGTGGCCGAGACGGCCCGCACCATCGCGTTCCGGGACATCAACCCCCAGGCCCCCACCCATGTGCTGGTGGTACCGAAGGACCACCACCCCGATCTGGCCGCGCTCGCCGTGGCCGGCGACGGCCTGCTGGACGAGGTGGCGGCCCTGGCGCATGAGGTCGCCGTGACCGAGGGGGTCAGTGAGACCGGGTACCGGGTGGTCTTCAACACCGGGCCGCAGGCCGGGCAGACCGTGTTCCACACCCACGCCCACCTACTCGGCGGCCGGCCGCTCGCCTGGCCGCCTGGTTAGGGTGTGCCCTGTCGGTCTCGGCCGTCGCGAGCGGCCGTCATGAAGGGGGAATGGGGAGGCGGGTGGGGGACCGCAAGGCGGAGGAGGAGCTGATAGTGGAGCTATCGGCGACGACGGCAACGCTGCGGGGCGCCCTCCGGCGGACGCGCAGCGGGCCGAAGATCGACAGGACATGCCCTAACAGCCCGGCGGCAGGACGCTGGATGAGGCGGCGTGCGCACGCGGGCCCGGCGGTTCTCCCGCCGGGACCTGCCCGCAGCGCGGATAGCATGGGGGCCACGCGACCGCGGGCACGCGCCTGTGCCCCTTCGGAGACGAGGAATTGACAGACACGCCCGGCGATACCCGCAACCGCACCCGCGGGGAAGCTCCGGCCGGACCGCCGGCCGGTGAGACCACCCAGGTCAAGGTCGTCATCCCCGATGATCATTCGATGGTCAGCCTGCTGGGATCGGGCGACGAGCTGCTGCGGGTGATCGAGGACTCGTTCGCCGCCGACATCCACGTCCGGGGCAACGAGATCACCGTCTCCGGCGCACCGGCGGAGGCGGCCCTGGTCGCCGAGCTGTTCGAAGAGCTCACCGCGCTGCTCGCCGGCGGCGCGGAGCTCACCGCCGCCGCGGTGGAGCGGGTCATTCCCATGCTCCGCCGCAAGTCGGGGGTCCGCCCCGCGGAGGTGCTGAACCTCGACATCCTGTCGTCCCGCGGCCGGACGATCCGCCCCAAGACGCTCAACCAGAAGCGTTACGTGGACGCCATCGATCAGCACACGATCGTCTTCTGCATCGGGCCGGCCGGGACCGGGAAGACCTACCTGGCGATGGCCAAGGCGGTCAAGGCGCTGCAGGCCAAGGAAGTGACCCGGATTATCCTCACCCGGCCCGCGGTGGAGGCGGGGGAGCGGCTCGGCTTTCTGCCCGGCACCCTGTACGAGAAGATCGACCCCTACCTGCGGCCGCTGTATGACGCGCTGCACGACATGATCGACCCGGAGTCGATCCCCCGGCTGATGGCCGCCGGCACGATCGAGGTCGCCCCGCTCGCCTACATGCGTGGCCGGACGCTCAACGATTCGTTCATCATCCTGGACGAGGCGCAGAACACCTCCGCCGAGCAGATGAAGATGTTCCTCACCCGGCTGGGCTTCGGCTCGAAGATGGTGGTGACCGGTGACATCACCCAGGTGGACCTGCCAGCCAACCAGGCCGGCGGCCTGCAGCTTGTCCAGGACATCCTCGACGGCGTGGAAGACATCTACTTCTCCCGGCTGAACAGCAACGACGTGGTCCGGCACCGGCTGGTCAGCGACATCGTCAACGCCTACGAGGCCTATGACGCCCGTAACCGGCCGGCCTCCGGGCGGGCGCAGCGGCTGACAGGCAACGGCCGCCGCGCGGCTCCCGGCACGCCAGGAACCTCCCGTGGCGCCGGCCGCCGCGCGCAGTGAGACGGCGGCCAGCGCGGTGAGCATCGAGGTCGCCAACGAGTCGGGTGCCGAGGTGGACGAGCCCGCCCTCGCGGCGCTGGCCCGCTACGTGCTCGACACCCTGCGAATGCACCCGCTGGCGGAGCTGTCCGTTCTGCTGGTGGATACGGACACCATGGCAGACCTGCACCAGCGCTGGCTCGGTGAGCCCGGGCCGACCGACGTGCTGTCGTTCCCCATGGACGAGCTGCGGCCGCCGCCACCCGGGAGCGACCGCGCCGATCGCGCCGACGAGCCGGGCGCGGTGCCCTGGCTGCTCGGTGACGTGGTGCTGTGCCCGGAGGTCGCCGCCAAGCAGGCGCGGGCGGCGCGGCACCCGGTGGCGGACGAGCTGGAGATGCTGTGCACCCACGGCATCTTGCACCTGCTCGGATACGATCACGCCGACCCGGAAGAGCATGCCACGATGTTCGGGCTGCAGGACCGGCTGCTGGGCGGCTGGCGTGCCGGTCACGCGGCCGGCCGGGACCGCAAGGCGACCGACGATTCCGGGTGATGCTGCGATGGCGTGGCTGGTTGCCGCCGCTGTGGTGCTCGCGCTGCTGGCCGGGCTGTGCGTCGCCACCGAGGTCGCCTTCATCCGCATCTCCCGGGCGGGTGCCAGGGAGCTGACCCAGGCCCGGGAGGGCCGCGGGACCGGGCGGCTGCCGGCCGTGCTGGCCGATGCGCCGGTCTACCTGAGCGTGCTGCTGCTGGTCCAGATCTGCTCGGAGACAGCCGCGACGGTCCTGGTGACGGCCGTGCTGCTGCACTGGCTGGGATCCGGCTGGCAGGCGTTCCTCATCGCGGTGGCCGTGATGACGGCGATGCTGTACCTGGTGGCCGGGATCGCTCCCCGGATGCTGGGCCGGCGGCGCGAGACGCGGCTCGCGGCCGCAGCCGCCGGCGTCCTCTACCCGGTGGTGCGGATACTCGGCCCGCTGCCGCGGGTGCTGCTCGCGGTCACCCCGGGCCGCGGCTCCAGGGACGGCGCCCGGGCCTCCGAGGAAGAGCTGCGGGGCCTGGTCGACCTGCTGGCGCAGCGGCGGGTGATCGAGCCGGGCGAGAGCGCGATGATGCAGTCGGTGTTCGAGCTGGGCGAGACCATCGCCCGCGAGGTCATGGTCCCCCGCACCGACATGGTTTTCGTCGAGCGCGCCAAGACCGTCCGGCAGGCGCTCTCGCTGGCCCTGCGCAGCGGTTTCTCGCGAATTCCCGTGGTCGGCGCGAACGAGGACGACGTGATCGGCATCGCCTACCTCAAGGACCTGGTGGAGCACATCGAGAAGAATCCGGACGCCGACCCGGTCGCCAAGGTGGAGTCGGCGATGCGGCCGGCCACGTTCGTCCCCGAGAGCAAGCCGGTCGATGCGCTGCTGCGGGAGATGCAGGCGCGCCAGATCCACCTCGCGATCGTGATCGACGAGTACGGCGGGACAGCGGGCCTGGTCACCATCGAGGACATCCTGGAAGAGATCGTCGGCGAGATCACCGACGAGTACGACCAGGAGCAGCCGACCGTGGACTGGCTGGCCCCCGGGCGCGCCCGGGTGACGGCCCGGCTGCCCGTGACCGACCTGGAGGAGCTGTTCGGCGTCAGCATCGAGGCCGAGGACGTGGAGACGGTCGGCGGCCTGCTCGCCTACGCGCTCGGCCGGGTGCCGATCGCCGGGTCGGTCGCCACCGTGGCCGGGCTGACGCTGACCGCGGAGAGCCTGGAAGGCCGGCGGAACCGGATCGGCACGGTGACCGTCGAGCGGACGGCACCGGGCGCGGCGGCCAGCGGCCCGGACGGGCAGTCCCCCAACGGCCACTAACGCGCCCCGGCGGGGCAGGGGAAATGACCGGAATGTGGGAAAGGTGCTCGTCTACAATCTGCGCCGTGAGCCACCCCGCCGCGGAAGACGAGAAGATCATCACGCTGGCCCGTTCCGCCCGCGCCCGTGTCGCGGCCGCCGAGGGCGCGGCGGTGCGGGACGAGACCGGCCGCACCTACGCCGCCGCCGCCGTGAACCTGCCCACGCTCCGGCTGTCGGCGCTGCGCCTGGCTGTGGCGATGGCGGTGTCCAGCGGGGCGGCGGCGCTGGAGGCGGCTGCCCTGGTCAGCGACGCCGACGCACCCGATCCAGGTGATCTGGCGGTGGTGCGGGACGTCGGGCCGGGCGCGGTGATCTTCCATGTCGGGACCAACGGCGCCATCCGGGGCACGCTGATCCCCTGACGGCGGGTCCCGCCGGTGCGGTCGCGGGTCAGCGGTGACCACCCGCTGGGCGCTCACCATCACCGCGGCACCAGCGCCGGTTACCGTTGCCGGTATGTCCCTGGCCGGTCATGATCTGTCGCTCAGCATCGGGGAGAACTACCTGGCGTTCTCCCGGCATGAGGCGCGCGGGCGCTCACGGGCCTATGAGACCCTGGCCGCCGAGGTCGCTGGCGACCCGCCGGTGCTGGCATTTCTCGCCTCCCTGCCGCCGGCCAAGCGGCAGCCGAACCTGCTGTTCGCCGCCGTCCGGTACCTGCTGGGGCGGCCCGCCGACATCGCCTCGCTGCGGGCGCTGGTGGCCGGCCGGGGGGCGGATCTGGCCGCGGTCATCCAGGCCCGGCGCACCCAGACGAACGAGCCCGCCCGCTGCACGAGCCTGCTGCCGGCGCTGATGCTGCTCCCGCAGCCGCTGGCGCTGCTGGAGGTGGGCGCGAGCGCCGGGCTGACGCTGCTGCCCGACCGCTACTCCTATGACTACGCCGGGCACCGGGTCACCGGCACCGACCCGCGGGCGCCGGTGCTGCGCTGCGAGCCACGCGGGCCGGTGCCGCTGCCGGAGCGGGTGCCCGACGTGCGGTGGCGGGCGGGCCTGGACCTGAACCCGCTGGACGTCACCAGCGACGACGACGTCCGCTGGCTCCGCTGCCTGCTGTGGCCCGGCGAGCCGGGCCGCGGCCAGCGGCTGGCCGCCGCGATTGCCACCGCCCGGCGCGACCCCCCGGCCGTGCACCGGGGCGATCTGCTGACCGACCTGCCGGCGCTCGCCCGGCAGGCGCCGCCCGGCGCAACGCTGGTGATCTACCATTCCGCGGTGCTGGGCTATCTCAGCGGCACCGAGCGCAGGCAGTTCGCCGAGACCGTCCGCGGCCTGGACGCGGTCTGGCTGTCCAACGACGTGGCGCTGGATGTCCCGGTGCTCGCCCCTGGCGAGGCCTCGTTCCAGCTCGTCCGGGACGGCCGCACCCTGCTGGCCACCGCCGACACCCACGGCACCTGGCTGCACTGGCTGGCATGACCAGCGGCCAGCGTGCGGGAGAATCGTGGGGTGGCGGTGCCGGAGGTGGATGAGGCGTTCAGGTCGGGCTTCGCCTGCTTCGCCGGGCGGCCGAACGTCGGCAAGTCCACACTGATGAACGCGCTGGTCGGCGCGAAGGTGGCGATCACCAGCAGCCGCCCGCAGACCACCCGGCGGGCGATCCGGGGGATCGTGCACCGGCCGGACGCCCAGCTGGTCATCGTCGACACACCCGGCCTGCACCGCCCCCGCACGCTGCTGGGGGAACGGCTGGACAGCCTGGCCCGGTCCACGCTGACCGAGGTCGATGTGATCGGGTTCTGCATCCCGGCGGCGGACCGGATCGGGCCCGGGGACAGGTACCTGGCCACCGAGCTCGCCGGCATCGGCACCACCCCGGTGGTGGCCATCATCACCAAGACAGACCGGGCCTCTCCCGCGCAGGTGACCGCGCAACTGGCCGCGGTGGCCGGGCTGGGTGACTGGGCGGACATCGTGCCGGTCTCGGCGGTGACCGGCTTCCAGCTCGACGTGCTGGCGAGCGTACTGGTGTCCCACCTCCCACCGGGGCGGCCGCTCTACCCCGATGGCGAGCTCACCGACGAGCCCGAGCAGGTGCTGGTCGCCGAGCTGATCCGGGAGGCGGCCCTGGAAGGGGTCAGGGACGAGCTGCCGCACTCGATCGCCGTGGTGGTGGAGGAGATGGGACCGCGGCCTGGCCGGGACGACCTCACCGACGTGCACGCGCAGATGTTCGTCGAGCGGCCCAGCCAGAAATCGATCGTCATCGGCGCCAAGGGCACGCGCCTGAAGGAGGTCGGCACCAGGGCGCGGCAGCAGATCGAGGCGCTGCTCGGCACCAGGGTCTACCTTGACCTGCGGATCAAGGTGGCCAAGGACTGGCAGCGCGATCCCCGGCAGCTGCGCCGGCTGGGCTTCTACGACTGAGCGGGCACCGGCAGCGCCAGCACGTCCGCCACTGCCAGCTCCCAGGACAGCCAGTGGTCAAGGACCTGGTAGCCGAGCTCGCTGTTGATCGCGATCATGTACTCGTTGCTGTCGGCGTTGCCGGTGACGATCCGCTCCAGGCCCGGCTCCCGGCCGGCGAGCAGCTCCAGCATCGCCACCTTGACCAGCAGCCCGAGCCGGTGGCCCCGGTGTGCCCTGGCCACCACCGTGAGCTCCTGGTGGCCCCAGTCCGGCGTCTGCGGGTCGACGTGGAGCTCGGTGACCGCCACCAGCTCCCCGGTGCGGTCACTGCGCGCGGCCACGCTGTAGTGGCGCAGGCCCTGCCCGGCGGTACGCTCCATGGCCGCCCGCAGCCGCGCCGTGTCCCACAGCTGCTGGTCATGCCCGGCCTCGCGCGGCGCGTCCTCCCCCTCCTGGTTCAGCGCGGCCACCTGCTCGAGGTACTCATCCGGGACCGGCCCTTCCCAGGACAGCAGCGAGTAGCCGGGCGCGGCCGCCTGCGCCCGCGCCCGCAGGCTGGCCAGGTGCCCACCGGCGATGGCCCGCACGTGCAGCACCCGGCTGGCCTCGGCCAGGCCGGCCCGGGCACCGAGCGCCCGGCTGAACGCCTCCCCCGGTGAGCCCATCGTGGCTTCGGAGGTCAGCAGCACCCGGCCCCCCTCGTGGGCCTGGCCCGCGGCGTGCCTGACCAGGGCGGTGCCGATGCCGTGCCGCCGGTACGGGAGGCCGACCAGCGGGCTGAGGTAGGCCAGGTGGGTGTTCTCACGCTCCGGCAGGTTGAGCGCGTACCACCCGCATATCTGGCCGGCCGCGTCCCGCGCCAGCCAGGTCTGCGGCGGGTCCTCGGTCCAGCTGAGCCTCAGCCAGCCCGCGAAGACGCGGTCCGACATCGGCGGCTCACCCGGCTGGTCCACCGGCGCCGCGGCAACGTACATCTCATGACAGGCGCGGACCAGATCCTGGCCGGTCGCGGCGTCGAACCGTTCGATGTGCATGCAGCCAGCTAACCCAGGGCCTGCGGTTCGCGCCAGCGAATTTCGGCCGGGCGGTGGCCCAGCGCGGCCCGGCGGCCGGCCGGCGGCTGGGTCAGAGCCAGCCTTTCCGCTCGGCGATCTGGACCGCCTCGGCGCGGTTGCGGGCGCCGAGCTTGCCGATCGCGGCGGACAGGTGGTTGCGGACCGTCCCCTGGGACAGGTGCAGCCGCCCGGCCAGCTCGGCGATGGACCCGTGCCCGCGCGCGGCGGCCAGCACCTCGGCCTCGCGCGCGGTCAGCGGGCTGGCGCCCTCGGCCAGCGCCGCCGCGGCCAGGGACGGATCGACGACCCGCTCACCGGCGTGCACCCGCCGGATCGCGGTGGCCAGCTCGGCGGCCGGGGCGTCCTTGAGCAGGAATCCGCTGGCCCCGGCCGCCATCGCGGCCGCCAGGTAGCCGGGCCGGCCGAAGGTGGTGACGATCACGATCTTCCCGCCGAACCCGTTGCCGGTGAGCCTGCGGGCGACCTCGAGCCCGTCCAGCCCGGGCATCTCGATGTCGAGCAGCGCCACATCCGGCTGGTAGCGGCCGGCCATGGCGATCGCCTCGTCCCCGCTGGCGGCCTGGGCCACCACGGTGATGTCGGGCTCGAGCTCGAGCAGGGCGACCAGCGCCTGGCGGACCATGGTCTGGTCCTCTGCGATCATGATGCGGACGCTCACCGCGGCACCTGGCCCGGGGCGGCCGGGGCGGCCGGGGCGGCATCCGGTGCACCAGGTGCATCTGATGCGTCCGGGGCATCTTGTCCGGCGGGGGATGCGCCGGGGACGGGTGACGCGCCGGGGCCGGTGCCCGGTGCGGCCGTTGCGGCCGGGGATTCCCGCCGGTCAGCGGGGCTGGCCATGATGAGCGGGACGGTGACCCGCACCCGGAACCCGCCGCGGCTGCCCGCGCCCGCCTGCAGCGTCCCGCCGAGGCGGGCCGCCCGCTCAGCCAGCCCGGCCAGGCCAGATCCGGCGGCCGCGCCGCCGCCCGTGGGCATGCCGGGCGCCGCTGGCGGCCCGGCGCCGTCGTCGGTCAGCTCGGCGCTGACGCTGGCGGGAGTCACCGTGACGCTGATCACGGCGTGCTGGGCGCCGGAGTGGCGCACGATGTTGGTGCTGCCCTCCCGGACCGTCCACGCCAGCAGCGCGTCCACCTCCGGCGGCAGGGTGTAGGTGCCCGGCGCGTCCACCCGGCAGTCGATGCCGGCCGAGGCCAGCACCCGGCGGGCGGCGGCGAGCTCGGCCGCCAGGCTCGGCTGCCGGTAACTGGTCACCGCCTGCCGCACCTCGGCGAGGGAGCGGCGGGCCACAGCCTCCAGCTCGGCGATCTCTTTCGCGGCCCGCTGCGGGTCCGAACCGATCATCCGCCCCGCCAGCTCGCTCTTGAGCGTGATCACCGACAGACTGTGGCCGAGCAGGTCGTGCAAGTCACGCGAGATCCGCAGCCGCTCCTCCGCGACCGCCATCCTGGCCAGCTCGGCCCGGGCCTGGCTGAGCTTGAAAAAGAGGACGTTGCGCCGCTCCGCGCTGTAGGCGAACAGCCCGCCCAGCAGCGGCACCCCGATCGCCGCCAGCGCGGCGCCATAGCCGAGGTTGTACCACACGCTGACCGCCACCCCCACGGCCGCGCACGCCGCCACCCCGATGGCCGCTCGCGGACGGGTGGCCGCGAACCGGCCGGCGGCCGCTGCGGCCACGGCCAGCGCGATCAGCCAGTTCATCTGCCCCACCGCGAACAGCGCCGCGCCGAGCACGACGATCACCCCCAGGATGACCATGTCGAGGCGGCGGAGATAGCTGGGCTGGGGAAGGCTGACCAGCACCCACCGGTCCACCAGCACCACGAAGACCGCGGTCCCCGGGACCAGGAAGGCGGCATCGCCGCTGAGCCCCTGCTTGGCGAACAGCGACATCGCGGGCAGGGCCAGGAAGACCGTGACCAGCACCCCGATCACCACGCGCCGGATGCGCAGCATGCCGGACACGCCGCGGTCCAGGTCGTCGGCGGCCGGCGGATCGGTGCCGTCGGTGGTCATACAACTCATCATGCCTCCACCGTGGGGCGGGGGCAGGAGCCCCCGCGCAGGCCACCAGCCGGTTTCAGGCGGTGGCGCTGGCTTCCCGCCGCCAGTGCGGTATGGCGGCCGTAGCCACCTGGTTGGCCGCCGTGACCTCACGCTAAAGGTGCAGGAAGGCGGCGGCATGTCACACGCATCCCGATCCGGCAATGACATATGTCATGGCCGCCGGGCACGGTGAGGGTGCGCCCGGTCACGGTGAGCACGGTGACGTCTGGTAATGTCGCAGGCGATGCATCGCGGACTGCTCCTGCTTAGTGGCCGCGGCGGGGCCCCATAACGGCCGGCTCCCTCGCCGCGGAGTCCTGGCGTGACCGCTGGCCGCCGCCCGAATCGCTAGGGAGCCATTTCTCCGATGCAAGCCGAGCATCAGCACGTACACCAGCAGCCCAGTGGTATGCCCTGCTACCGCTACACCCCGTTCCCGCCGGTGGACCTGCCCGACCGGACCTGGCCGGGCAGGACCATCACCGCCGCGCCCCGCTGGCTGTCGACCGACCTGCGGGACGGCAACCAGGCGCTGATCGACCCGATGAGCCCCTCCCGCAAGCGCACCATGTTCGACCTGCTGGTGCGGCTGGGCTACAAGGAGATCGAGGTCGGCTTCCCGTCCGCCAGCCAGGCTGACTTCGACTTCGTCCGCAGCCTGATCACCGGCAACCTGATCCCCGACGACGTGCAGATCTCGGTGCTCACCCAGGCGCGGGACGAGCTGATCGAGCGGACCGTGCAGTCGCTGGCCGGGGCGCCGCGGGCCACGGTGCACCTGTACAACGCGACCGCGCCGCTGTTCCGGCGGGTCGTGTTCGGGGTCGGCCGGGACGAATGCAAGGCCATGGCGGTGGAGGGCACCCGCTCGGTGATGAAGTACGCGCAGGAGTACCTGCCCGGCTGCGACTTCGGGTACGAGTACTCGCCGGAGATTTTCATGGACACCGAGCTGGACTTCGCGGCCGGGATCTGCGAGGCGGTGATGGACGCCTGGCAGCCGGGCCCGGGCCGGGAGATCATCATCAACCTGCCCTGCACGGTCGAGCGTTCCACGCCCAACGTGTACGCCGACCAGATCGAGTGGATGAGCCGCACCCTGTCCCGGCGCGAGCACGTCTGCCTGTCGGTGCACACCCACAACGACCGCGGCACCGCGGTCGCCGACGCCGAGCTGGCCGTGCTGGCCGGCGCCGACCGGGTGGAGGGCTGCCTGTTCGGCAACGGCGAGCGGACGGGCAACGTGTGCCTGGTGACCCTGGGGATGAACCTGTTCAGCCAGGGCATCGATCCCATGATCGACTTCTCGGACATCGACGAGATCCGGCGCACGGTCGAGTACTGCAACCAGCTGCCGGTGCACCCCCGCCACCCCTACGCGGGCGAGCTCGTCTACACCGCCTTCTCCGGCTCGCACCAGGACGCCATCAAGAAGGGGTTCGAGGCCTACGAGGCCGCCGCGGCAGCGGCCGGCGTGGACGTCGCCGAGTTCGGCTGGGCCGTGCCCTACCTGCCGATCGACCCGCGCGACGTGGGCCGCACCTATGAGGCCGTGATCCGGGTCAACTCCCAGTCCGGCAAGGGCGGCGTGGCCTACATCATGAAGGCCGAGCACCACCTGGAGCTGCCGCGGCGGCTGCAGATCGAGTTCTCCCGGGTGGTCCAGGCCCGCACCGACGCCGAGGGCGGCGAGGTCACCCCGGCGCAGATGTGGGAGGCGTTCGCGGCCGAGTACCTGGCCGCCGGGGCGGTCACGCTGCAGGCCCACCAGGCGTCGTCGGTGGTGGATGCCAAGGATGCGCTGACGGTCGAGGTCCGGGTGGACGGGCAGGCACGCCAGATCGAGGGCGTCGGCAACGGGCCGATCTCGGCGTTCTGTGACGCCCTGGGCTCGCTCGGGATCGAGGTGCGCGTGCTCGACTACACCGAGCACGCGCTGTCCGCGGGCAGCGACGCGCAGGCAGCCGCCTACGTCGAATGCGAGGTCGGCGGCCAGACCCTGTGGGGCGTCGGCGTCGACACCAACACGGTGACCGCGTCCCTGCGGGCGGTGCTGTCGGCGGTCAACCGCGCCCAGGGCCGGTAGCCCGCGTATCCAGCACGGCGAGCGGCCGGCGCCGCATCCACGAGAAGTGGCGCTGGCGTCGCGCGCCCCGGCGTGACCGTCGCCGGGGTGCGCGACAATGACGGAGTGAGCCTGTACCGGGACGACGGGATCGTGCTGCGCACCCAGAAGCTGGGCGAGGCCGACCGCATCGTCACCGTCCTCGCCCGGCGGACCGGCCGTGTCCGCGCCGTCGGCAAGGGGGTGCGCCGGACCAAGTCACGGTTCGGCGCCCGGCTGGAGCCGTTCACCCACGTGGACCTCCAGTTCGCCACCGGCCGCTCGCTGGATTACATCACCCAGGCGGAGACGCTGCGGGCCTACGGCGAGCCGCTATCGGCCGACTATCCCCGCTACACCAGCGGCACGGCGATGCTGGAGACCGCCGAGCGGTTCACCCCGGTCGAGAAGGAGCCCGCGCTGCGCCAGTTCCTGCTGCTGGTCGGCGGGCTGCGGGCGCTGGGGGAGGGGGTGCACGATCCACGGCTGGTGCTCGACGCCTTCCTGCTCCGCTCGCTGGCGGTCGCCGGCTACGCGCCCGCACTGGCCGAATGCGCCCTGTGCGGGGCCGGCGACCTGGCTGGCGGCGCCGCTCCCGCGGGCGGATCCCGCGCCTTCGCGATCGCGGCAGGCGGCCTGACCTGCCGGTCCTGCCGGCCGCCCGGGGCCGCGACGCCGTCCGTCCACACGGTCGCCCTGATGAGCGCGCTGCTGCGCGGGGACTGGGAGCATGCCGACGCGGCCGAGCGGAAGCACCAAGTAGAGTGCAGCGGTCTGGTCGCCGCGTACGTGCAGTGGCATCTGGAGCATTCGATCCGCTCGCTGCGTCACGTGGAGCACGTCTGATACGCGCTGAGGAGCCGACGTGAGCAGGTCCGTGCGCCCGCCCGACCCGCATGCCAGCGGCGCACGGCCCCCCGCCATCGCGCGCGAGTTCCTGCCCCGCCACGTCGCCCTGGTCATGGACGGCAACGGCCGCTGGGCCAAGCAGCGCGGCCTGCCGAGGACCGAGGGCCACAAGCGGGGCGAGTATTCGCTCTTCGACGTGATCATGGGTGCGATCGAGATCGGGATCCCGTACCTGTCCGCCTACGCGTTCTCCACCGAGAACTGGCGGCGCTCCCCGGACGAGGTCCGGTTCCTCATGGGGTTCAACCGCGACGTCATCCGCCGCCGCCGTGACCAGCTGCACGCGATGGGCGTCCGGGTCCGCTGGGCCGGGCGCCGTCCCCGGCTCTGGCGCAGCGTGATCTCCGAGCTGGAGGACGCGGAACGGCTGACGGCGGGCAACTCGGTCCTCACGCTTCAGTTCTGCGTGAACTACGGCGGGCGGGCCGAGATCGCCGACGCCGCGGCGGCGATAGCGGCGGACGTGGCTGCCGGGCGGCTGCGGCCGGAGGCGGTGAACGAGAAGCTCTTCGCCCGCTACCTGGATGAGCCGGGGATCCCGGACGTGGACCTGTTCATCAGGTCATCGGGGGAGCAGCGGACCTCCAACTTCCTGCTCTGGCAGTCCGCCTACGCGGAGCTGGTGTTCCTCGACACGCTCTTCCCCGACTTCGACCGCCGCCACCTGTGGCACGCGTGCGAGATCTACGCCAGCCGGGACCGCCGTTACGGCGGCGCCCTGCCGAATCCGCTGCCCGCCTAGCGCATCGCCTGCACCACGGCAGCCGCCAGCATGCAGGCCACCGCGGCGATGCGCAGCACCCGCCCCCGGGTGTTCACGCGGGGCCAGGATATGTAAGCGAGCCAGACCAGGAAAGCGGCCACCAGTACCAGCGCCACCGCCCCGATCCAGCCGCGTACGGCGAACCCGGTGATCATCAGCGCGAGCACGACGATCAGCGGGAGCCACCAGGGCAGCTGCGAGAGGAATATCAGCGGCCGGGCGCTGGAGCGTTCCACGGCCTGCCGGGAGGCGGAGGCACCCGGCGTGTAGGGGCCCTGGCCGGCGGGGAGCGGCTGGCCGTCGGCGGACGGGTGGTCGGAAGGGGTTCCGCGTGGACGCTGGCCACCGGGCCGTGGGTGCTGAGTGCCGGACCCACGCCCCCGGCCTTGCCGCTTGGACATCTGGTTGCCCTCTCGTGCCACCACGGCCTTCCCGCGGGCCGTCACGTTCGCCAAATCATAGGGCTCCCGGCGCAGCTTGCGGGCGCGGCCCCGGCCGGCCGCCGCCGTGCTGGCCGGCCCGGCGCGGCGCGCTGCGGATCGCGGCTAGGCTTGGCGCACACCCCCCTTCCGTGGGGCTCAGACATCCCCGCCGACTGCCAGCCGGATGGAGTACGACAGATGGCACGTGCCGACAACCTGGAAACGATCGTCAGCCTCAGCAAGCGCCGCGGCCTGGTTTACCCCTCAAGCGAGATCTATGGCGGGCTGCGCGCTTCGTGGGACTACGGCCCGCTCGGCGTTGAGATGAAGAACAACGTCAAGCGGCAGTGGTGGAAGTCGATGGTCCAGGAGCGCGGCGACATCGTCGGTCTGGACTCCAGCGTCATCCTCGCCCGGGAGGTGTGGGAGGCCAGCGGTCATGTCACCGAGTTTGTCGACCCGCTGACCGAGTGCCAGTCCTGCCACAAGCGCTACCGTGCCGACCATCTGATCGAGGCCTACACCGAGCGCCACGGCCACGAGCCGGCCGGGGGCCTCGCCGACATCAGCTGCCCGAACTGCGGCACCAGGGGCGCGTTCACCGAGCCGCGGATGTTCAACGGGCTGCTGCGGACCTATCTCGGCGCAGTGGAGCGGGACGGGGAGGCGGGCGGGGAGTCGGGCCTGGCCTACCTGAGGCCGGAGACAGCCCAGGGCATCTTCATCAACTTCCGCAACGTGCTGCAGACCTCCCGGAAGAAGATCCCGTTCGGGATCGGGCAGATCGGCAAGTCCTTCCGCAACGAGATCACACCGGGCAACTTCATCTTCCGCACCCGCGAGTTCGAGCAGATGGAGATGGAGTTCTTCGTCAAGCCCGGCACCGACGAGGAATGGCACGAGTACTGGATCGCCGCCCGGCTCGGCTGGTTCGCCGATCTCGGTGTCCGCAAGGAGAACCTGCGCCTGTATGAGCACCCGGCGGAGAAGCGCTCCCACTACTCCAAGCGGACGGTGGACATCGAGTACCGGTACGGCTTCCCCGGCACCGAATGGGGCGAGCTGGAGGGGATCGCCAACCGGACCGACTTCGACCTGACCACCCACGCCCGCGCCTCCGGGCAGGACATGTCCTACCTGGAAGCCGACACCGGCGAGCGGTACGTCCCCTACGTCATCGAGCCCGCGGTCGGGGTCGACCGGTCCATGCTGGTCTTCCTGCTGGACGGTTACGCGGAGGACGAGGCGCCGGACGCCAAGGGCAAGCTGGAGAAGCGGACCGTGCTGCGGCTGGACCACCGGATCGCGCCGGTGAAGGCCGCGGTGCTGCCGCTGTCCCGCAACGCTGACCTGTCACCCAAGGCGCGCGACGTGGCCGCCGAGCTCCGCAAGCGGTGGAACATCGACTTCGACGACGCGAGCGCGATCGGCCGCCGCTACCGGCGCCAGGACGAGATCGGGACGCCCTTCTGCGTCACCGTGGACTTCGAGACCCTGGAGGACCAGGCGGTGACGGTCCGGGAGCGCGATTCGATGCGCCAGGACCGGATCGGGATCGACCAGCTCGAGACCTATCTGGCCGAACGCCTGACGGGGTGCTGATGCCCATGCGGACGTGCATGGGCCCGTGCGGACGTGCATGTCCGGCCGGCTGAACGCCTTGCCGGACACGCACGTCACCCGGGCACTGGTGGCTCGGGCTAGTTGACCTCACTCAGGCCGGAGAGCGCTCGGCCAGCAGTGCGTTGATCACTGTGGTGAGCGAGGGCTCGTCGGGTTGTGACTCGGCGTTGGTGTACGGGACGCGGGTGTAGATGGCGGCGGCGGCCTGGTGGAAGCCCGGGGGGAGATCGTGTGCGGCCATGGTGGCGGCGATCTCCTCCATTTCGGCTATCCAGCGCCAGCCCTTCTCCATCGCTGACCGCGCTGCCGCGTGGGGGCGGGCGGTCAGCGATGGCTGCGACTGCCGCCACTCGGCGAGCAGGGCCTGCTCGACTCCTTCGGCGCGGGCGAGGGCCCGGATGGCGAGGATCAGCGCGGCGGTGCCCTTGGTCCAGGCGGCGTACGCCATCTTGACGGCGGAGGCCTGGCCGATCCCGTCGCCGATCACCTGGGCGTCGAGGGGTGTGCCGGCGAACAGTTCGCTGATCTCTCCGGCCCGCGCCCCGGACAGGTACAGGCGGCTGTCGCCGGGTGAGCGCGGCGGGGCGCCGATGATGCCGCCGTCCACGTAGCTGGCCCCGCCGTCCGTCACGATCTGGGCGGCTTCGCGGGTGGTCGCCGGCGACACCGCGTTCGCGTCCACGTAGATCCCGCCGAAGCCTGCGACCGAACGGGCCACCTCCAGCGCCGCGTGCGGGGGGCAGACCGAGAGGATCACGCCCGCCTGCCCGGCCATCTCGCTGGCGGTGCCGACGTCGCGCATCCCGGCAGCCGCTGCCCGCGCGCCGGTATCGGGGCTGCGCCCGGCGGATGCCCACAGGACAATGAACCCCCGCTGGGTGAGGCAGGCACCCACTGCGGCGCCCATCTCCCCGGGATGCAGCACCCCGATCGATGTCTTGTCCACAATCGCCTCCGCGACAAGTGTTACCTACGCCGCGATGATCCGGGCGGCCGGTGGACCTGGCCGGTTCCGGGCGAGCGGCCCAGACCGCCACCAGGCCGGCGCTCCCGCGCCGCCCCACCCGCCGTGATCGCACGGTATGAGGCGGTAATCCGATGCCAGGCGGCCATCAGGTGCCCACGCTCGGTAGAGTCCAGGTATCGGGGCCGGACGGCCGGATATCCATCGACTCACCGCCCACCATTCCGCTGATGCGCGTGGGCGGGCAGGTACAAGGAGAGCGTGCAGTGGCGAAGCTCGTCTATGACTTCACCGAGGGAAACAAGGACCTGAAGGACCTGCTCGGTGGCAAGGGCGCGAACCTGGCGGAGATGACCAACCTGGGCCTGCCGGTGCCGCCCGGGTTCATCATCACCACCGAGGCCTGCCGCCAGTACCTGCGTGAGGGCGCGGTGCCCGCTGGCCTCGCCGACGAGGTCAGCGAGCACCTGCGGCAGCTGGAAAAGAAGATGGGCCGGCAGCTCGGCGACCCCGCGGACCCGCTGCTGGTCAGCGTCAGGTCAGGGGCCAAGTTCTCCATGCCGGGCATGATGGAGACGGTGCTGAACATCGGCCTGTCCGACGAGTCGGTGGGTGGCCTGGCCAAGCAGTCGGGCAGTGAGCGGTTCGCCTGGGACTCCTACCGCCGCCTGATCCAGATGTTCGGCAAGACCGTGCTCGGCATCGAGGGCGAGGCCTTTGAGCACGCGATCGACGAGGCGAAGCAGGCCAAAGGCACCCGCAACGACCTCGACCTCGACGCGGCCGACCTGCGCGGCATCGTGGACACGTTCAAGGGCATCGTGCGTGAGCACGCGGGCCGCGACTTCCCGCAGGACCCGCGCGAGCAGATGGACCTCGCGGTGCTCGCCGTGTTCAGCTCGTGGAACGCCGACCGGGCGATCCTGTACCGCCGCCAGGAGCGGATTCCCGCCGACCTCGGCACCGCGGTGAACATCGTGGCGATGGTCTTCGGCAACCTGGGCATGGACTCCGGCACCGGCGTGGCGTTCACCCGCGACCCCGGCACCGGCCAGCAGGGCATCTACGGCGACTACCTGCAGAACGCGCAGGGCGAGGACGTCGTGGCAGGCATCCGCAACACCGTTCCGCTGCAGGACCTGGAGAAGATCGACCCCCCGTCCTACACCCAGCTGATGGACATCATGCGGACCCTGGAGAACCACTACCGGGACCTGTGTGACATCGAGTTCACCATCGAGCGGGGCAAGCTGTGGATGCTGCAGACCCGGGTGGGCAAGCGCACCGCGGCGGCCGCGTTCCGGATCGCCACCCAGCTGGTCGACCAGGGCCTCATCGACATGGACGAGGCGGTCACCCGGGTCACCGGCGGCCAGCTCGCCCAGCTGATGTTCCCCCGTTTCGACGCCGGGCATGGTGCCAGGAAGGTCACCACCGGGATCAGCGCCTCCCCGGGCGCCGCCGTCGGCAGGGCCGTGTTCGACTCAGCCAAGGCGGTCGAGCGCGCTGCCGCGGGCGAGGCGGTCATCCTGATCCGCCGTGAGACCAACCCGGACGACCTGCACGGGATGATCGCTTCCAAGGGCATCCTGACCAGCCGCGGCGGCAAGACCAGCCACGCCGCCGTGGTGGCCCGGGGCATGGGCAAGACGTGCGTCTGCGGCGCCGAGGAGCTCGAGGTGGACACCAGGGCCGGGCGGATCACCGCGCCGGGCGGGGTGGTCATCAGCGAGGGCGACGTGCTGTCCATCGACGGCACCAGCGGTGCCGTCTACCTCGGCGAGGTACCGGTCGCCGCCTCCCCGGTGGTGGAGTACTTCGAGAACGGGCTCAGCGCGGACGCCGACGACCTGGTCAGGGCCGTAGACCGGATCATGAAGCACGCCGACCAGCGGCGCCGCCTCGGGGTGCACGCCAACGCGGACACCGGCGCGGACTGCGCGCGGGCCCGCCGCTTCGGCGCGGGCGGGGTCGGCCTGGTCCGCACCGAGCACATGTTCCTCGGCGAGCGCCGCCAGCTGGTCGAGCGCCTCATCCTGGCCGAGGACGAGGCCGGCCGGCAGGCCGCGCTGGACGCGCTCGAACCGCTGCAGCGCGGCGACTTCGTGGAGATCCTCGACGCGATGGACGGCCTGCCGGTCACCATCCGGCTGATCGACCCGCCGCTGCACGAGTTCCTGCCCGACCTCACCGACCTGTCGGTCAAGGTGGCCCTGGCCGGGGACAAGGCGACCGACCAGGACCGCAAGCTGCTGGACGCGGTGCGCCGCCTGCACGAGCAGAACCCGATGCTCGGCCTGCGCGGCGTCCGGCTGGTCCTGGTCATCCCCGGGCTGCTGGACATGCAGGTCCGCGCGATCGCGCACGCCGCGGCCGAGCTGAAGAAGGCGGGCAAGGACCCGAAGCCGGAGGTCATGATCCCGCTGACCGCCTCGGTGCAGGAGATGGAGATCGCCCGGGAGGCGACCGCGAAGGTGCTGGCCGAGGTCGAGGCGGAGACCGGCATACACGTGCACACCATGATCGGGACGATGATCGAGGTGCCGCGGGCGGCGATGATCGCCGGCGAGATCGCCAAGTCCGCGGAGTTCTTCTCCTTCGGCACCAACGACCTGACCCAGATGAGCTGGGGCTTCTCCCGCGACGACGTGGAGGGCGCGTTCTTCAGCCGCTACATCGAGCTCGGCGTCTTCGGTGTCTCCCCGTTCGAGACCATCGACACCGAGGGCGTCGGCCGGATGGTGCGGATCGCCAGCGAGGAGGGCCGGGCGACCCGCCCGGGCCTGGAACTCGGCGTCTGCGGCGAGCACGGCGGCGACCCGGACTCGGTGCACTTCTTCCACCAGGTGGGCCTCAACTACGTGTCCTGCTCGCCGTTCCGGGTCCCGGTGGCACGGCTGGAGGCCGGCCGCGCGGTCGTGCTGGAAACCGCCGGGGGCAGCGACAGCAGGTGAGGGAGCACCCGGGCTACGACTCCCACGCGACGGCGCGCTGGAAGGCGGAACCGCCGAAAGGCCCGCAGCCGCCTGCGGGCTACCAGCGGGGGCCGTTCGTGCGGGACCGGGCCCGGGTGCTGCATTCCTCCGCCTTGCGGCGGCTCGCCGCCAAGACACAGGTCGTCGCGGTGGGGGCGGGCGACTTCCCGCGCACCAGGCTCACCCATTCGCTTGAATGCGCGCAGATCGGGCGCGAGCTCGGCGACGCCCTGGGCTGCGACCCCGACCTGGTCGACGCCGCATGCCTGGCGCACGACCTGGGGCACCCGCCGTTCGGCCACAACGGGGAGGTCGTCCTCGCGGAGATCGCCGCCAACTGCGGCGGCTTCGAGGGGAACGCGCAGAGCCTGCGGCTGCTGACCCGGCTGGAGGCCAAGGTGCCCGGGGCTGGCCTCAACCTGACCCGGGCCACGCTGGACGCGACGCTGAAATACCCATGGGCCGCCGGCCCGGCAGCGGCCGGCCAGCCGGGCCAGGCGGCCGGTCAGGGCGAGCCGGGCCAGCCCGCGGGCACGGCGCGCGACTCCGGGGACGGCGAGGGCTGGGTCTCCGCCCCCCGCGCGTCCGCGAAGTACGGGTTCTACGCCGACGACGGCCCGGTGTTCGCCTGGATCCGGGACGGGGCGCCGGAGCGGCGCCTCTGCCTGGAGGCGCAGGTCATGGACTGGGCCGACGACGTCGCGTACTCGGTCCACGACCTGGAGGACGGCCTGCACGCAGGTCATATCACCCTGCCCGGGCTGCATGACGCGGCGCACCGGCTGGCGGTGGCCGACATGACCGCCAGGTACTACAGCCACGCCAGCGCGGCCGAGCTGGGCGAGCTGCTCGATGACCTGCTCGCCCTGCCCTGCTGGCCGGCCCGTTTCGATGGCGGGCCGGCCAGCCTCGCCAGCCTGAAGCACCTGACCAGCGAGCTGATCGGGCGATTCTGCCGCGCGGCGCAGGAAGCCACACTCGCGTCCTGCGCAGGAACCGGCCGGCCCGGCCAGGCCGGGCCGCTCACCCGCTACGACGCCGGCCTGGTGGTGCCGCGCCAGCAGCGGCTGGAGTGCGCGCTGCTCAAGGGCGTCGCAGCGCACTACGTGATGAGCCGCGACGGCGCGGCCCAGGCGCAGGCCAGGGAGCGGGAACTGATCGCCGAACTGGCGGCCGCCGTGCTGGCGGGTGCCCCGGGGACGCTGGAGCCGGCGCTGCGCCCCGGTTTCGACGCCGCCGGATCCGACCCGCAGCGCCTGCGCGTCATCGTCGACCAGGTGGCCTCGCTCACCGATACTTCCGCTATCGCCTGGCACCGCCGCCTGTGCCGGGAGCCGGCCGCCGCAGCCAAGGGAGGACCGACCGATGCCCACTGAGCCCACCTACCTGATCGTCGGGGCGAGCCTGGCCGGCGCCAAGGCGGCCGAGACCCTCCGCTCGGAGGGATTCGGGGGCCGGGTGATCCTGATCGGCGCCGAGACCGAGCGCCCCTACGAGCGGCCGCCGCTGTCCAAGGGCTACCTCCTCGGCAAGGACGAGAAATCCGTCATCTACGTGCACGAGGAGGGCTGGTACGCCGAGCACGACGTGGACCTGCGGCTCGGCGTGACGGTCACCTCGGTCGACCCGGCCGGCCGGACGGTCACCACGGCGGACGGGGAGACCGTCGGGTACGACCGGCTGCTGCTGGCCACCGGCGCGTCGCCGCGCCGGCTGAACATACCGGGTGCCGGCCGGGAGGGCGTGCTGTACCTGCGGACAGTCGGCGACTCCGAGCGGCTCGCAGCGGCCTTCGCCCGCGGCGGGCGGGTGGTGACCATCGGCGCGGGCTGGATCGGCCTGGAGACGACGGCGGCGGCCCGCGAGGCCGGCTGCGAGGTGACGGTGATCGAGCCGGAGCCGACCGCGCTGTACCGCGCGCTCGGCTCCGAACTGGGCGAGATGTTCGCCGACCTGCACCGTGAGCACGGCGTGCGGTTCCGGTTCGGGGAGTCGGTGAGCGAGCTGCGCGGTCCGGGCGCGAACGGCCGCGTCAGCGAGGTGATCACCTCGTCGGGAGCGGCGGTGCCTGCGGACATCGTCGTGGCGGGTATCGGCGCTGTGCCCAATACCGGTCTGGCCGCCGAGGCCGGACTGGAGGTTGACAACGGGGTGGTGGCCGACGCGGCGCTGCACACCTCCGGCCCGGACATCTACGCGGCCGGCGACGTGGCCAACTCCTACCATCCGCTGCTCGGGCGCAGGGTCCGGGTCGAGCACTGGGCCAACGCGCTCAACTCCGGCCCGGCCTCGGCAAGGTCCATGCTCGGCCAGCACGTGTCATACGACCCGGTGCCCTACTTCTACAGCGACCAGTACGACCTGGGCATGGAAGCGGCTGGCCTGCCCGAGCCCGGCAGCTACGACCAGGTGCTGTACCGCGGCGACCGCCCCGGCCGGGAGTTCATCGCCTTCTGGCTGGCTGGCGGCGCGGTGGTGGCCGGGATGAACGTCAACGTCTGGGATGTCAGCGACGACATCCAGGCGCTGATCCGGTCGGGGAAGCAGGTGGACCCCGCCCGCCTCACCGACCCGGACGTTCCGCTCGGGCAGCTGTAGCCCGGCGTCAGCCAGCCACCGCCCGGCCCGGCCAGCTGCCGCCCGGCCCCGGCCAGCCCGGTCCGGTTCAGCGGGGCCGGGTCACCCGGCTGGTGGCCAGCGCGACAGCGCCCATGAGCTCCGAGCGCGCGCCGAGCCCGGCCGTCAGGACCCGCACCGCCTCGGCGGTGGCCGGCTGGGCGTAGCGGTCGATCGATTCGCGGACACCGGCCACCAGCGGCGGCCCGGCGGTCCCGATCTCGCCGCCGAGGATCACCGCCGCGGGGTTGAGGCAGTTGCACAGGTCGGCGAGGGCGCGCCCCAGGATCGCGGCACCCCTGCCTGGCCGAGCAGGTCACCCGCCAGCCGCACCGAGGCGTCGAGCACCTCGTCGGCGCGGTGATCGGTGTCCGCGCCGAGCCGCCGCTCGGCCAGCACCGTCCCGGCGGTGTCGGCGACGGCGACCCCGACATGAGCGTGCCCGAAGTCGATGCCGACCACCTGGCCCGCCGGGCGGACGGGCATGAGCAGCGCGGCCGGGCGGCCGCGCTGGCGCGGTCATCCCCTCCAGGCTCGTCAGCCCGCTGCAGGGCATCACCGCCCGGGCCGGGCCGGCGGTGAAGGTCACCTACGCCCAAGGCACCCTCGGCGATGTCGCGCTGCCCGCGCTGCCGAGCGGCGCGCTTACCCCCTCGTCCGGGACCGGCCCCGGCCTGACCGGCACGTACTACGGCAACACCGATTTCAGCGGCACCCCGGTGGCGACCCAGATCGACCCGGTCCCGTCGGTCAACGGTGCCCCGTCCATCCCCGGGCTGCCAGCGGCCTGGTCGGTGCGCTGGACCGGCACCCTGACCGCGCCCAGCTCGGGCGCGTACCGGTTCTCGGTCTCGGGCAACGGCGCGTTCAAGGTCTTCATCGGCGGCAGGCTGATCGCGAGCAGCGCCTATGCCGACTTCGCCACCCTGGCCCAGGGGATCGCGGACCTCACCGCGGGCAAGCCGGTCCCGATCACGGTCGAGTACGCCGCCATCCAGGCGATCGGGCCGGCCACGCTGAGCATCGGCTGGCAGGCCCCTGACCCGGCGATGGTGGACCAGGCGGTGGCGGCGGCGAGGAGCTCCGACGTCGCCGTGGTCTTCGTCAATGACGTGACCGGCGAGGGCAGCGACCGCAGCACGCTGGCCATCCCCGGCGACCAGGACCAGCTCATCGCGGCGGTCGCGGCCGCGAACCCGCCCACCGTCGTGGTGCTCAACACCGGCAGCGCCGTCCTCATGCCGTGGCTGGGCAAGGTGGCTGGTGTCATCGAGTCGTGGTACCCGGGCCAGGAGTTCGGCACCGCGATCGCCGCCCTGCTGTGGGGCGACGTCAACCCGTCCGGCCGGCTGCCGATGACCTTCCCGGCGTCGGACGCGCAGGCGGACGCGTCGGTGAACTTCCCCGGCACCATCGTGCCCAGCGCCAGCGGCCCACAGCCGACCGTGAGCTACACCGAGGGCATCGACGTCGGCTACCGCTGGTACGACGCCATGGGGCAGACCCCGCTCTTCCCGTTCGGCTACGGCCTGTCCTATACGAGCTTCCGCTACAGCGGCCTCCAGGTGGCGCAGGCCGGGCGCGGCGCCGTGGTGCACGTCCGCGTCACCAACACCGGCCAGCGGGCCGGCGCGGACGTGGTGGAACTGTACGTCGGCATGCCCGCCGCCAGCGGCGAGCCGCCCCGGCAGCTCAAGGGCTTCGCCAGGGTTGACCTCGCCCCCGGGGCCAGCACCGAGGTGTCGTTCACGCTCAGCCCCGCCGCGCTGTCGGTCTGGGACGGCGGCTGGGTCCTCCTCCCCGGCACCTACCAGGCGATGGTGGGCGACTCGTCCAGCGACATCAGCGCCACCGCCAGCTTCCGGCTGCGCTAGCCCGCCGCCCCCGCCACGACCACCAGCGACCCCCCTCCCGTGGTCTCCACGATCATGAGCACGGACCCGGGCCGATCATGAGCACGGACCCGGGCCGAGGCCGGTGATGGCGGTGAGGACAGCGCAGGTGTCGGTGAGATCGGGCAGGACCACGTCGGCTCCGGCGGCGGCCAGGTCGGCGGCGGCCGGGCCGCCGGTGGCGACACCGACCGCCCGCGCCCCGGTGGCCAGCGCGGCGGCCACGTCCAGCGGGGTGTCGCCGACCAGCACGGTCGCCGCCCCGCTGAAGCCGGCGCCGTAGGCGGCACGGGCACGGCTGCGGGCCAGGTGGACCAGCTCCGCCCGGACCTCGTGGTGGTCGCCGTACGCGCCGACCTCCAGGTCGAGGTGGGCGTCGAGCCCGAGCGCCGCCAGCTTGGCCCTGGCCGTGGCGGGCACGTTCCCGGTCAGCACCGACTGCACCACTGGCGGACGCAGCGCGGCCACGGCCGCCAGTGCCGCCGCCGCCCCGGGCAGGGCCCGCCCGTGGGCGGCAACGAAGGCCCGCAGCTCCGGTGCCCGCCGGGCCAGCTCCGCGATGAACGCGTCCACGTGCTGGGCCGGGTCGCTGATCCCGGCCATGGACAGGGTCTCGGCGATGATCGCCCGCTCGGTGCGCCCGCCCATCGGCGCCACCTCGTCGGTGTCGCGGCCGAACAGGTCACGAAACACCGCGCGGTAGAGCTCCCCGCCGCTGCCGCCCGCGTCGAGCAGCGTGTAATCCACGTCCCACAGCACCAGCAGGTCCCGCACGCCGCGACGCTATCAACACGCCGCGCGGAACCCGCCAGGACTGGCGGTGGCCAGGATTAGACTCACCGGGACGGGGATGGCTGGCTGGAGCGGCGGAGGGCGCGAGTGGCAGGGCGGATCCGCGACGAGGACATCGCGGTCGTCCGCGAGCGCTCGCCCATCGACGAGGTGGTCGGCGAGTACCTCCAGCTCCGGAACGCGGGCGGCGGCTCGCTCAAGGGCCTGTGCCCATTCCACGACGAGAAGACGCCGTCCTTCAACGTCACCCCGGCCCGTGGCCTGTGGTACTGCTTCTCGTGCGCGGACGGCGGCGACGTGATCAAGTTCGTCGAGAAGATCGACAGCCTCTCGTTCCCGGAGGCGGTCGAGCGGCTCGCGGCCCGGGCCGGCATCGAGCTCCGGTACGAGCAGGGCGGTCACGTCCCCGGCCAGGAGCAGAGCCAGCGGCGCAGGCTGCTCGAGGCCCACAAGGCGGCGGCTGATTTTTATGCCGAACGGTTGCACACGCTTACCGCCCGCCCGGCGCGCGAGTTCCTGGCCGAGCGGGGGTTCGAGCTGGCCGATGCCGAGCGGTTCGGTGCCGGGTACTCGCCTCCGGAGTGGGAGGCCCTCACCCGGCATCTGCGCGGCCGCGGGTTCACCGACGCCGAGCTGATGGCCGGGGGGCTCGCCGCCCAGGGCAGGCGCGGGCCGGTGGACCGCTTCCGCGGCCGCCTGATGTGGCCGATCAGGGACCTGACCGGGGACGTGATCGCGTTCGGGGCGCGCAAGCTCGCCGCCGACGACGACGGCGCGAAATACCTCAACACGCCCGAGACCCCGCTGTTCAAGAAGAGCTCGGTGCTGTACGGGGCGGATCTGGCCAAGCGGGAGATCGCGCAGCGGCGCCAGGCGGTCATCGTCGAGGGCTACACCGATGTGATGGCCTGCCACCTGGCCGGGGTGCCGACCGCGGTGGCGACCAGCGGCACCTCGTTCGGCGAGGGACACATCAAGGTGCTGCGGCGGCTGCTGATGGACGCCGACTGGCTCAGGGGCGAGGTCATTTTCACCTTCGACGGGGACAGCGCCGGGCGGCGCGCATCCCTGCGCGCGTTCGACATGGAGGAGCGGTTCGTCACCCAGACCTTCGTGGCGGTGGAGCGGGACGGCCTCGACCCGTGCGATCTGCGGCTGAAGCACGGCGATGCGGCCGTGCGCGACCTGGTCGCCAGCCGGGTGCCGCTGTACGAGTTCTCGATCCGCAATACGCTCCGCGACTACGACCTGGGCACCGCCGAGGGCCGCCTGGGTGCGCTGGACGCGGCCGCCCGGTTCGTCGCGCGCATCAAGGACGAAGGCCTGCGCAAGGTCTATTCCTACAACCTTGACCGCTGGCTGGGCCTGAAC
>Ga0335079_10000870_pt1 | contig 34304 bp, 23 predicted proteins | sample Lox_Sample_33_FD_206719 | JGI IMG/M metagenome (GOLD analysis project Ga0335079, IMG submission 206719) | Soil microbial communities from Loxahatchee National Wildlife Refuge, Florida, United States - Lox_Sample_3.3 | ecosystem: Environmental > Terrestrial > Soil > Wetlands | place: USA...
ACCAAAGAAACCGGACGCACCCAATCCTTTCTTCCAAATCGAATGGGGCTCTCGACGAATCGAAACGTCGCCCATGCTAGCGCGACGCTGAGAATCACGACCACGACTCTCAGCATGACGGATACTTCGCCGCCGCTGATCATTCGCGGGAACGCGAGCATCGGCCAGTGCCACAGATAGAGGGGATAGCTGATCAGGCCGACGAACACTATTGCGCTGTTGGCGAAAACGCTCCGGTTGATCCACGCTTCAGGACCGGCAACAATCACCAGCGCGGTGCCACACACCGGCAATAGCGCCCACCATCCCGGAAACGCGTCGGTCTCGTGCGTCCACAACGTCGCGACAACGATGAGAACAGTTCCGACGGCGGCACAACTGTTCGCGAACCGAGCACCGTTAGCCCGTAGCCATTGGAACGCTGAATAATCTGGAAACAACTTGATCGCCGGGCTCTGCTCTTCCCGTTGCAGTTGCCAACACGCAATCGCACATCCAACCGCTAGTTCCCAACATCGCGTCTGAGGCAGGAAGAATGCCCCCGCGGCGTCATGCCCCACCATCGCTACATTCAGCGCAAACGACGTTATCGCAATCGCCACCAGAACCAGAAAGAGGCTCCGCCGGATGCGCCACATCGCCCACAGGAATAAGGGATACGTGAGATAGAACTGCTCCTCGATGCCCAGAGACCAAAGGTGCATCAGCGGCTTGAAAATAGAGCGTACGTCGAAGTATCCCGTTTCGCGCCGCAGCACGAAGTTTTCGATATACGCCGCTGCGCCTACGGTGTGCTTCCCTAAACGCTCGTACTCGTCCGGAAGCAACACAAACCATCCAACGACGAGACAAACAGCGAGCAGAAGCAATAACGCCGGGAACAGTCTCCGAATGCGATTGGCATAGAACGCCGCAAAGCTGAAAGTTCCATTCTGTAGAGCCCGCGAAAGAATGCCGGAGATCAGGAAGCCAGAGATGACAAAGAAGACGTCGACCCCAACGAAACCTCCCGGCATCAACGAGGGAAATGCGTGGAACAAGACGACTGCAATGATGGCCAAAGCACGCAAGCCATCGATATCGGGACGGTAGGTAACAGGGTAACGGCGGTGGGTGAGGGTTCGGACGTCAGGCTTCGCCGCGCCCAAGGCAGCAAGAGGGGTCGTCGCGGAGTCCGATCGCGTAGGCAGCGGATGCACTTCGGCCAGCTAGATTAGCATCCCCAAAATCAAACATGAGTTTCCCATCAGCGTGACATCGTGTTTTTTCCACAGATTTTCTTTCTTCATTGTGACGCCTAACCTTTACTCAAGCACGAAATCTCCGTACGCTTGGACTGGCTCGCACACGAGAGGGCTGGAGCAGAGAGACAAGGTCTACAAGTCTAATGTTTTGAAGATTTTGGAATGTAAAGTTCAAGCGCTTACAGATTCTAAAGTACTTGCGGTTTTCGTTCTTTCGTAAGTTCTTTGAGATCAAGATTTTGCCCGTAAGTTATTGTGGCAGAAGATCGAATTCGAGATTTTCCGCTAAGTCCAACATTCCAAAAGATCCGAGGGGGGAGGGGTATACCCCAAAAATGCCCATTTTCCCGAAATAGAACGGGGGGCGAGCGCGGCTCAGTAGTCTTGGTCTACACTCGAAAAAGTTTCCGCGGAGGTTTCTTGCCCACGATTCGCGCTCTGTTTTGGGACATCGGCGGCGTTCTTCTCTCCAACGCCTGGGATCGCACCGAACGCACCGAAGCGATGCAGCATTTCAACCTCGATCCCGACGAGTTTCACAGCCGTCACGAATTGCTGGTCTCCTCGTTCGAGCGCGGCAAGATCACGATCGATGAATATCTCGACCGCACAATTTTCTACAAAGACCGCCCATTCACTCTTCAAGCTTTCCGCGAATACATGTTCGGCCTCTCGAAGCCAATCCCCGAGAACCTGGCATTCGCGCGACAGCTGACCAGTTCCGGCAAGTATTTCATGAGCACGATCAATAACGAATCGCGCGAACTGAACTACTACCGCATGGAGAAGTTCGAACTGCGCAAGATCTTCCGCATGTTCTTCAGTTCGTGTTTTGTGGGATTACGGAAGCCCGAACGCGACATCTATCGGCTTGCGCTGGAAACGACGCAGATCGCAGCGGAAGAATCTTGCTTCATTGACGATCGTGAATTGAACCTGGAATGCGCAGCAAAGATGGGAATGCACGCGATCCAGATGAAATCGCCGGAGCAATTGAGAGCCGATCTCGCGCAGTTGCAGGTTGCGCCTTAACTACGGCTTTTTCGGTTGTGCTGTTTTCACGGCTGCATTAGTCGGGATATCCGATTCGAGCGTACCGAGCGTCAGATCGCTCGACCAGCAGTCAGCCGCAAGTTTCCATTCAGTATTTGGCTGGCGAGCGAAGACCCATAGATATTTTCCACGTTCCTCCCGTCGTTTCCCTGCTGAGCCCGGAATCAAGGCTTTGCAGCGTCCCGCTTCGTAGGCAAGATCTCCAACGATATCCACGCGAAGCGGCTCGACTTCGACTTCTCCTAATCCCGCGTCGAGCGCCCCGAAAAAGAACTCGCGAATCGCGGCAGCTCCGCGGATCGGCGGTGTGTTCGAACGCAGCACTATCGCATCCGCGCTGTAGAGTTCGAGCAGATCATCCAGATGCCGCGTATTACACGCTAAAACCCATTCTTGCGTGACACGTCGAACCGCGGCTTCTGCGCGGCTCATGTCCCCGCGCATCGCCGCATTTGGACGCATGCGGTCTTCCCTGGCAGGTTCAGCCGCGGCAGCGCGCGGGTAGTTCCCTTCCGGCGCGCCATTGAAGTAGTGGTGATGATAGTGGTGATGGAAGTGATGCGTTTCGTTTCCCCCAGGCCTTCCCGCAGGATTCGGTTCCACCTCGAACGTGTTCGGCTGCGGAACAATCGATTGTGGCGCTGCTGCGCCCGCATCAACCAGAGCGCTGCCGCACTTGCCGCAGAACTTGTTGCCCCGGCGATTGCGGTATCCGCACGCGGAACACGCAATCATCGATGCGTCCGCAACCAGATCCTTGACCAGGTCATTGAAAGAGTTTTCGGCATCCATCGCTGCAGACAAATGCTGCGTCGCCTCAACTGCCGCCGGAATCGCTGCTGGTGCTTGCGTCTTGTTGCGCTTGACCGCTGGTTGGAGCCGGCGATAGAGTTCGTCGATTTCCGTGCCCTGGACGGGCGCGTCCATCGGAGATCCAAAAGGTCCCGCTGAGTTCTTCTTATCTTTGTCCACTGAGGAATCACCCACTACTGAGGCAATTCTAGCCCAAAGATTCGCACTCACCGGCTGGAAAACTCGACTTTCCCTTCGGTCTCGGTGGGAACGCCATTGCAGGTTGCCGGACGATATCTCCACGTGCGAACTGTCTGCAGCACGTGCCAGTCGCCGATCATTCCGCCGCTCTCGAGAATGAGTGGGCTATGAACGCGCCCGTCGGTGCCGATGATGAAGCTGACCTTTACTTTGCTTCCTTTGGCGTTGGGCGTGGAAAGAGGACTAGGAGTAGCCAGCGCTTCGGGCGGTTGCGTTTCCCCACACGACGGCCGCGAACTGATATGTGGAACCTCGGCGAACTGCGAGGCACGATGCATCGATCCCGTCATGAGCAGCTCGCGCTGCGACAGAGAATTCTTATGAGCTGGAATCTCCGCAGAACTCGCGGCGAATGCAGCGGTGGACATCACCATCAGAAGGGTCGCAGGCCAGTTGCGACGAAGCATGTTGTGTATCCTCGATGAAGCAGCACTTGACTACACCCTTCCTCTGGCACGTTTGCGGCCAAGATTAACCCCCACAAACCATTACTAATCAATGGGTTGCATCTACCTTCTCAGGCAGAAGGTTGCCCATGTGAAAAGCATTGCACACGAGACGGGAAGAACGGCATGGTCCGACGAATCGGTCACCCCTGACGGATTGTGAGCATGGTGATTTCGGGTGGGCAGTTGAGACGGACCGGCATCGTGATCGTGCCCAGCCCGGGATTGGTATACAGGGTCAGATCGCGAATCTTGTACAAACCCCAAACGTATTTCCTGGCGAGCGGCGGCAAATACAAGGGCGGCAATAGCGGCAGGCGAACCTGGCCGCCGTGGGAATGTCCGGAGAGTTGAAGATCAACCGGATGTCGCGCAACCCTGTCGCCGTAGTCCGGCTCGTGCGCCATCAATACGGTCGCTTCGCCGGAAGGAACATCATGCAACGCTTTGTCGAGATCGGCAGTCTTTCCGAGAACATCTTCCACTCCGGAGAGCCAGAAACGCGCGCCGTTGGTTTCGATGGGGACAGACTCATTCGATAGCAATCGGATGCCGACGGCCCTCAGTGCACTCGCCACGCGATCCGGATCCGTGAACATATCGTGGTTGCCAAGGACCGCCCACAGGCCAAACTTGGACCGGATTTCGCTCAGCATTTTCGCGCAGGGCTCGGCGCCTTCAGCCCCCTTTTCGCGATTGCTGAAAGTTGGAAGCGTCGCAAAGTCGCCCGTCAGTGCGACCAAGTCGGGCTGCTCGGCATTCACCATAGGAATTGAGGCGCGAATAGGATGAATGGAGAAGTCGGGATCCCAATGGAAGTCGCTGAGCAGCGCGATCTTAAATCCGTCGAGATGCTGCGGCCACCGGCGCAGGCGAATTTCCTGGCGGACAATCTGTGGGCGATTCGGCTCGAATAACACCGCGTCCGCTGCAACGGCGGCAACGCCGGCGCCTGCAGCCAGACCAATGAACTTTCTTCTGTTAATCGGAAGCAGCGGCAAAATCGGTCGTCTGGGTCTTGACGTTCTGTACCAAGGAACTACTCTCTCCTCTTCCAGAATAACCCAGCCGACCGTGTACTCCTATGGCGAGAAGGCTTCGCTACATCAGAAGCTGAACGTTGCCACCAGATCGATGCGGCGGTTCGCCGTGGTGCCTGGAGAATACGGAAATCCCTGAATGTTGTTGGAGACGCCGAAGAATGGTGAACCGACGACGCCCCCGGGATTGGTCACGTTCAGATTGTTGAAAGCGTTGCGGAAGCTGATGCCGAGCGTGAGGTTGTAGCGACGGTCCGAACTCGAAGACATGCTCATTGGCCCGCCGCCTCCGAAGAGAGGACCGCGAGGGCCGCCACCGCCACGGGGTCCACCTCCTCCTCCTCCTGGAGGTCCGCTCCGTCCCGCATCACCGGAACCAGTCTTCTTAGTACTTGGCCCAAACCCGATTGTCTTGGTAAGGCGCAGGTTCATGACGAAGTGCGCAGGACCGGTTCCCGAGTTGATCGGAATCGGCGTGCCACTGAGTCCAAGAACGTCATATGTGCCGAAGCCGGTGCAATAGACGTTGTTCTGCGGGCCGCTGATCGTCAGAGTGGAGCAACTCGACGACGATACAAAGTTCGGACGATTGTTGTATTGCGAATCTCCGTTCAAGTCGAAAGGCGAGGTAATGGTGTATGGAGAACCAGAGCTGACGATCATGAACGGGCTGAGCCGGAACAGGTACGGAAGGCCGATGCTGCCTCCCAGGAACAAACGGTGCCGCGTGTCGAATGATGAACGCCCGTAGTCCTGACTGATGTTGTACGAGTTGGTCGGAAAACTGGACACGCCGGAGGTGTCGCTGTTGGCGTAGTTCAGAGTGTAGTAGCCGAAGACCTGCACTTTGGAACCTACGCGCACATTGCTGTTTACGATCAGCTGGTTCTGTTTGAAATTCCCCTCGGACACATACTCATACTTGTTCTGCGAGGGAATAAGGCAGTTGGGATAGCACGAGGTGCCCGGTTCCGGAGCGGTCGTATTGATGGTGAGGAACTGATCGAAGCCCCGCGAGTTCAAATAGGTGACCGACAGGGTTGCGTTCTTGGTGAGCTGTCGCTCAACGCTCACCGCACTTTGGATCGTATATGGCGCGTGAAGCCGTGGGCTCACCTGATAAGTCGACGAAGTGGTGGTAGTCGGCGTACCGCAAGACGATACGGGAGCCGTCAATGGCGTATCCAATCCCGGATAGCAGGTCGGATTTGTAAATATGAGCTGGGTCTGATTGATCCCGTTGAAGCGCTCCGCCTGCAGAAGATTCGTAGTCTGGAATCGGTCGTAGAAGATGCCAGACCCGCCTCGGATCACGACTTTCGGCGCGGCGTGACGGCCACCGACACCCCATGCGAATCCCAGACGCGGCGCCCAATCGCCGCGATCCTGGATGGCGTTTTGCGACTCGAAGCGCAATCCGTAACTGAGAGTGATGTTCGGGCGCACTCGCCAGTCATCCTGAAAATAGGGTTCTAAGTCGTAGTAGTTCAGATTGATGGTGGGAGCAACCGATGGATTTGCTGCGGAGGCCTGCGAAATCGTGAGCTGCGACGGCGTATTCGCAAGGTATTGCTCAGGCGTTGAGAACACAAAAGTCCCGTTGAACTGGGAAGTGGAATAGTCTGACTCGTGCGTCGCCCGGACGCGGGCGCCAAACTTAATCGTGTGATTTCCGTTGATGATGGAGGTGTAATTCTGGATTTCGTAGTTGTTCTCGATATCGTTCAGCGTGCCTTCGCTGTTGCCTCCGCCGGAGAAATTGCCTAGGAAGCTTACCGAAGGATTCGTATCGGCGGGGTTCTGAGTGCTGTTGTCGCGATTGTATTGGAAGCGAGTTTCGTTAATGATCTTCGACCCGATCACCTGAGTGTCGCTGACCTGGAGAGTGTGCTCGTTGCTCTCAGATGCATAAGCCTGCGAAGGCAAACTGAATTGATTGTTGAGCTGCCCCTGCTCCGTATCGCGATAGTACTGGTAGCGGGCGGTGAGGGTGTTGTTCTTGTTGAGGGCCCAGTCGAAGCGCGGACCGATATTGGTGCGATGGCGCGGGTTCGAAATCGATTCCGCCAGCCTGGGCAACTGGTCGACGCCAACCGTGACCTGACTCGGATCAGTCGCATTGATCACCGACAACTCATTGACGTCCCGGCGATCGACGTTAAAGAAAAACGAAGCAGCCTTTCCGATCGGACCGCCAACATTTCCGTTGAATTGGGTCGAGTAATAGGGGGGCTCGGAGCCGGCAAACGGATTCGCCGAGTTGAATGCGGAATCATTACCGTCGGCCATGAACTGCCCGTGAAACTTGTCGGTGCCTGGCTTGGTGAAGATCTCGACACGACCGTATCCCAACTTGTCGAACTCGGACGAGAACGGATTCTGGTTGATGCGAATCTCGCGAATGGATGATTTCGGAGGAAGTTGGCCTGCGGTGAAACCGTCAATGTACATCTGACCGCCGCTTGGACCTGCGGAAGGTCCCGCGAGAGCCTGAAGATCGGACTGCAATTCATCGGGATCGTCCGGCAGAGATTCAAGTTCCTTGCCGGAAATAACGATGGCGCCAGCGTTGTTGCTGGGGTTCACGTCGATGGTAGGAGCGGTATCGGAAACCTGAACTTTTTCCTGTTCGACCGCGATGATCATCGAAACGTTGAGCCGCAGCGGTTGGTTCGCGATCACGATGTTCTCGTGCTGATACAGAGTGAATCCCTGAGCGGACACCGTGAGCATGTACTTGCCTGGAGGCAGCGACTTGAATTCGTACATCCCCTGTCCATTGCTCTCCACAACTACGGGCGACCCAATCTCTGGAGTCATAACCACGCTGGCCCCCGAGATCGCCGCGCCGGAGGGATCGGTAACTTGTCCTCGCAGGGCACCGCCACTGACATCCTGTGCAAATGACGGCATGCCCCATGACACGACCAGAATTACCAGTACGCACAGCAGACACTTCCGCAAATTCATCTCGCCTTCCATTTCCAGCCTAGAAAAATTGAATGATGACGGCTTCCTTAACGACTTGTGCGAATGACTCCTATTGAGAAGCGTCTCCGCCGGGGGCGCCTCCGAGGCTCCAGGGTGTCAGCATCATTGCCTGACTCGCGCTGGGCGCTGCTTGCAGAATGGGTTCAACTCCACTCAATAACGTGATCGCAGTGCTGGCCGTAGAATTTCCTTCGGTTGCGACTACCAGAATAGCGTCCCCTTTGTGGAGGTCCGCGAGCGTCACCGCCGGCATGCGGCTTAGCATTTGCGAAAAATCGCCGCTTCCTGTGCGTCCTCCGGCCATGCCGCCGCTGTTCATTCCAGGGCCACTCGCGGCAGGACTAGTTCTACCTTGCCGTCCTGATTCAGTAGCAGGCTGGGCTGTTCCGCCGTTCCCGCTGTTCGCTCCCGGCGTTCCAGGAGGCATGCTGCTTTTCAACCGCATGGCGATGCGTTGAGCAAATTCCGGGGGAAGCTTGTGCAATTGAGAATCCGACGTAATTTTCACCAGGAGCGTTCTCTTGCTCAACAAATCCTGAACGCTCACGGTTCCTGCGCTTGCATCCACTGAATTGACGGTGCCCGCAATATTTCGAAAGCTGCCGCTGACAATTTCGTCAGCCTGCATGCTTAGGCCGTCAGCGCTACGTTCTCCACGAGCTCGCAGCTGATCGCCGGAGTGAATATCAGCCAGAGAACTGGGCTTGGCATCATCGAACTTGACGGAGTCGGGCGCATATCGACGAATGACGGTGGCCTTCGTAGTGTGGACGGCAATTTCCTTCTTACCGGAAAATCCCGTAACCGAGATGGTTACCGTGCCAGCCGCCGCATCTACGGCGCCAACCAGACCTCCCGCCCCGCGCTTCTGCCAATCCTGTTGTTCCTGCTGATGGCGGGCATCGATATCGGTCCGTGCCATGACAATCAGTTCCAAGGCTGCGATCGAGCCATCCGCGGAGGCTTGGCCGCGGACTCGGACACGGTCCCCTACCTGCAAGTCTTGAAGCTGGACCGGCGCAGCGTCCTTCAGATCTTTGGCTCCGGGCGCGATCCGCAGAAGGCGCGCATTGGTCTGCACTGTGACTGTCACATCGGTGCCGGAATCAGGAGTCAGCGTAATCGTGCTTCCGTTGATCGCCTTGATGGCACCGAGACGTCGCGCAACGGCGGACTGACCAGCCTCCTGAGCTTGCGCTGACAAGGTCCGAGGAGAAAATCCTGGCGCGCAGAATCCCGCTACCAAAAGTGCCGGGATTGCCACGAAAGTTCCAATCCTCGCGTTTCTGTTCTTCATACGCCCCACCTTTACTGTAACCCGCGAATCGCGTCGCAAGTGCATGATTTACAAAGTTTTACCCAAGAAGAAAAGACGGTTACAAAGCTTCGAACGTCCTGCAGAACCGACCTTATAAGCCGCGCATGGCGCATCCAGAGAGCTAATAGACGATGAGGAAACCGAACCCTAGAATCGATCTTGAAAAGGTGTGGATATCAAGCCTCGGATGCGTGTTTCTATTCTACGTTCGTTTTCATGCTGGCTGATGTTGGTGCTGGTGCCTGTGACCTTGTTGGGACAAGAGATCCCTACTCAGCCACGGACGGGGGCTATCCTCCGAACCCAGGGCGGCGTGTGGGTGAACGGGTACGAAGCGAAAGACTCCTCGGCGGTGTTTGCAGGGGACTTGATTGAAACCAAGGTTGGGTTTTCGGCGAATCTGACGGTGGAGGGGTCCACCATCCTCTTAGGGCCCGAGTCACTGGCGAAGTTCGGCGACAATTTTATCGAACTGGAACACGGGGCGGTTTCGGTCGGAACCTCCAAGAAGTTCGAGGTACACATAGACTGCATGCACGTCGTACCCGTACTTGCCGAGTGGACTCAGTATGACGTCGGGGACGTGAACCGCCAGATCCAGGTGGCGGCACACAAAGACGACGTCAACGTGCAACAAGCCGGGCGCGCCAAGGCCGCGAAGGAGACCGAGACTACTCAGCGTGCTTCCGTGCACGAAGGTGAGCAGCACAACTACGACCAGAACGAGTTGTGCGGAGCTCCGGTGGCGCCAACACAGGCTGGGGCAATCAACGCAAAATGGATTGAGATCGGAGCGGGCGCTGCGGGAGCCGGGATTCTATGCGCGCTGCTGTGCCGAGGATCTGGCGGCAACAAAAACCCGATGAGCAGCTCCTCGCCGTAAGCTTCCGCGTAGGCTGCTTACAAAATTCTTTCGTGCGTATATCCCGCGCTGGTCAAAGCGCCGATCAATTCCGCGATGTGGTCTGGGCCGCGGGTTTCCATCGTTATGTCAATCGCCGTGTCACCGAGGTTCACACCGTGATAGGCGCGGTCGTAGGCGGTCTCGACGATATTGGCCCGATGATCGGCGAGGATTCCCGTGAGACGGTACAGCGCTCCCGGATAGTCGGGCAGATGGACGCGAAGGCGAACGAGGCGTCCATCTTTGACGAGACCGCGCTCGATGATGCGCGAGAGCAGCGTGACGTCGATGTTCCCGCCGCAGACTAGAACGGCAACGCGCTTCCCTTCCAGCTTAAGCTTATGATTCAGAACGGCGGCGATGGCCGCGGCTCCAGCGCCTTCTGCGAGAGTCTTCTCGCGTTCCAGCAATAGCAGGATTGCATTCGCGATCTCTTCTTCTTCGACAGTGACAATGTCGTCGACATACTTTTGAACCAGCGGCAGTGTGCGTTCGCCTGCGCGACGCACAGCGATGCCGTCGGCGATTGTCTTGGCCGAGTTGAGTGTGACGGGCTTACCGGCTTCGACCGCGACCTTCATGGAAGGAATCCGAGCCGGCTGAACTCCAAATACCTTCACGCTGGGATTGGTCTCTTTCACCGCGCAGGCGATACCGCCGATGAGTCCTCCGCCGCCGATCGGAGAGACGATGGCTTCGATATTTGGGTGCTGACCCAGGATTTCCAGACCGAGCGTGCCCTGGCCCGCGATGACGGCGTTGTCATCGAAGGCGTGAATCATCGTGAGGGATTCGTCTCGGCTTTGCTCGAGCGCCTTGTCGTAGGCCTCATCATAGTTGGCGCCGTGGAGGACGACTTCAGCCCCATAGGCGCGGGTAGCCGAGACTTTCGTCAGAGGAGTCGGGAGCGGCATGACGATGCGTGCGCGAATGCCGTGGCGTCCGGCATGGTAAGAGACACCCTGCGCGTGATTCCCTGCAGAGGCCGCAATCACACCGCGGGAGCGCTCCTCGGCAGTAAGGGTCAGCAACTTGTTCAGCGCGCCGCGTTCCTTGAAGGCACCCGTGCGCTGCTGATTGTCGAGCTTGAGAAATATCTCGCTTTTTGTAACTCCGGAAAATGTTTCGGAGTGGGTGCAGGGCGAAACGCGGATGTCGGAACGGATGCGGGCTAACGCCGCCTGTACGTCGGAAAGTTGGATCATGGAGCGGTTCGAGTCCCGCTCCATCTTAGCCTGTGCCACTGGAGGAGTCATGGATCAGGAGGCGATCTGACGGCCCGTTGAAACTGATGATGTTATCGGACGGACGGCCACGGTCTTCAAGTAAGCATCCACGCCCGCCGCCGCTTTCCGTCCTTCGGAGATCGCCCAGACGACTAGCGATTGGCCGCGGCGCATGTCTCCGGCGGCGAAAACGCCGGGGACCGATGACATGTAATTCTGATCGGTAGCCACGTTGCCGCGATTGTCGAGTTGAACGCCGAGTTGATCGATCATGCCATTACGGACTGGGCCGACGAAGCCCATTGCGATAAGCACCAGATCGGCGTGGATGGTGAATTCGGAGCCCGCAATCGGCTCGAACTTTGGCGGCGCGCCGACGCGGACAGCGTGGAGTTGCTTCACATTGCCATTGTCGTCACCATTGAAGCTGGTTGTAGCGATGCTCCAGTCGCGGACGCCGCCTTCTTCGTGCGCGGCTTCGGTGCGCAGTTGCATCGGCCACAGCGGCCAGGGAGTGAGAGGCGAGCGCTCGTCCGGCGGCTTCGGCATGATTTCGAATTGGTGCACGGATCGTGGCTTCTGGCGATGGGAAGTACCCAGGCAGTCGGCGCCAGTGTCCCCACCGCCGATGATGACAACGCGCTTGCCGGTGGCAAGAATGTCCTTTGAAGAGTCGAGGACATCGCCGTGGCAGCGCTTGTTTTGTTGCGGGAGGAACTCCATCGCGAAATGGATGCCTTTGAGTTCCCGGCCGGGAATAATCAGATCGCGCGGATGCTCTGCGCCTCCGGCGAGGACGATGGCGTCGAATTCACGGCGCAGGTCTTGGACGTTTATGTTCTTGCCGACTTCGGCGTTCGTCACGAATTTCACACCTTCGGCAGTCATCTGCTCGAGGCGGCGGTCGATGATGTGCTTTTCGAGCTTGAATTCGGGGATGCCATAGCGCAGCAGTCCGCCAATGCGGTCGGCCTTCTCGTACACAGTCACTGCGTGGCCGGCGCGGCAGAGTTGCTGCGCGGCGGCGAGGCCAGCGGGACCCGAACCGACAATTGCTACTTTCGTGCCTGACTTCGTTTTTGCTGGCTCCGGTCGGATCCAGCCTTCAAGGAATCCGCGCTCAACAATGTTCTTTTCGTTCTGCTTGATCGTGACTGCTGGCTGGGTAATGCCCAACACACACGAAGCTTCGCAGGGAGCGGGGCAGATACGTCCCGTAAATTCCGGGAAGTTGTTGGTAGCGTGAAGCTGTCGGACGGCATCTTTCCAGCTTCCGCGGAAGACGTGATCGTTCCAGTCGGGAATGAGATTGTTGACCGGGCATCCGGTCTGGCAGAACGGTACGCCGCAATCCATGCAGCGGGCGCCCTGCTTGCGAAGCTGCTCTTCGGGGAAATCCTGGTAGATCTCGAACCAATCGTTTACGCGCTCCAGTACCGGGCGTCGCGGAGCCAACTCGCGGTTATAGTCCATGAAGCCCGTGGTTTTACCCATGCTGCACCTGCTCTGCTCCGGCAAGGACCGCAACCGATTCTCCGGGAATGTACGCCGTCTCTGTGCGACTGATGCCGAGCACACGCTTATATTCGTGCGGGAAAATTTTGATGAAGCGTGGAAGAGCGTCGGACCAGTTTTCGAGAATCCACTTGGCGCGCGGGCTGCCCGTCAGTTCAGCGTGATGTGTGACGAGATCCTTTACGACTTGCAGGTCGCGGGCATCCTGCAGCGGCTCCAGATCGACGGATTCCAGGTTGCAGCGCTTTTCAGAAAAATCGCCGTGCTCATCGAATACGTATGCGACACCGCCACTCATGCCGGCAGCGAAGTTACGGCCACAAGCCCCGAGAATGACGACGAGACCGTTGGTCATGTATTCGCAGCCATGGTCGCCGACACCTTCGACAACTGCGGTCGATCCGGAGTTGCGGACAGCAAAGCGTTCTCCGGCAACACCGTTGAAGAAGACTTCACCACTGGTCGCGCCGTAGAGAGCGACGTTCCCGATGATGATGTTCTGCTCAGGGGCGAAGGTCGAGCCTTTCGGCGGATAGACGATGATGCGCCCGCCGGAGAGACCTTTGCCGACGTAGTCGTTGGCTTCGCCTTCGAGCGTAATGGTGACACCTTTGGCCAGGAACGCTCCTAAACTTTGACCGGCTGAGCCATTCAAGTGGATGCGGAGCGTGTTGTCGGGAAGTCCGGCGGAACCGAAGCGGCGTGCGACTTCCCCGCTCAGAATCGTTCCGACGGAGCGATGCACGTTGCGGACCGGCAAATTGATCTCGAGCGAACTCAGGTTGAGGAGAGCGTCAAGGGAATGTTCCACCAGTTGGTGGTCGAGCGCCTGGCCGATGCCGTGATCCTGAGACTGCACGCAGCGTCGCGCGACGCGGGACGGAATAGGCGGATTGTAGAGAATCTGCGAGAAGTCGAGTCCCTTGGCCTTCCAATGATCGACCGCAGCCTCAACATCAAGCATATCGACCCGGCCGACCATGTCGTCCAGCTTGCGGAAGCCGAGTTCAGCCATGTACTGCCGAACTTGTTCCGCGATGAAGAAGAAGAAATTGATGACGTGTTCGGGTTGCCCCTTGAATTGCTTGCGCAGTTCAGGATCTTGCGTCGCAATCCCGACTGAGCAAGTATTCAGATGGCACTTGCGCATCATGATGCAGCCCATCGCAATCAGCGGCGTCGTTGCGAATCCGAATTCCTCGGCGCCGAGCAGCGCGGCAATCACGACATCGCGGCCGGTTTGCAACTTTCCATCGGTCTGAACACGAATGCGGCTGCGAAGATCGTTGAGCAAAAGAACCTGTTGGGTTTCAGCGAGGCCGAGTTCCCACGGGATGCCTGCGTGCTTTATCGAACTCAACGGCGACGCGCCCGTACCGCCGGAGTCTCCGCTGATCAGAACAACGTCCGCATGAGCTTTCGCAACGCCAGCCGCAACTGTTCCGACCCCAACTTCGGCAACGAGTTTCACGGCGATGCGGGCTTGCGGATTGATATTCTTCAGGTCGTAAATCAGCTGCGCGAGATCTTCGATCGAATAGATGTCATGATGTGGCGGCGGAGAGATCAGCCCCACGCCCGGGATCGAGTGCCGGAGGCGCGCGATGACGTCGTCGACCTTGTGTCCAGGCAGCTGCCCACCTTCGCCGGGCTTCGCGCCTTGCGCCATCTTGATTTGCAACTCATCCGCGTTGACGAGATAGTTTGCCGTGACCCCGAAGCGTGCAGATGCGACTTGCTTGACGGCACTGCGACGCAGGTCGCCATTCGGATCCGGCTTAAAGCGTTCTTCGTCTTCCCCGCCCTCGCCGGTGTTCGACTTTCCGCCGATGCGGTTCATGGCGATGGCCAGCGTCTCGTGCGCTTCCTTGCTGATCGATCCGAACGACATTGCGCCCGTGGTGAAGCGCTTGACGATCTCCTTCGCAGGCTCGACTTCTTCCAGCGGGACCGGCTTGTCGGATTTCTTCAACTTCATCAGCCCGCGCAGGGTGCAGAGGTTCGCGCTCTGCTTGTCAATGAGGTCGGAGTACTCCTGGAAAGTCTTGAAGCTTTCCTGCCGAACGGCGTGCTGCAACTTGCTGATGGTTTGCGGATTCAGCAGGTGGTACTCGCCATTCACACGTTGATGATAGTTGCCGCCAACTGCAAGCTCAGTTTCGAACTCAGTGAGCGTGCGGAAAGCGTATTCATGCTTGCGTCGGGCCTCTTCAGCGAGAACCTCAAGACCGACGCCTTCCAGTCGCGAGGTCGTTCCTGCGAAGTAGGAATCGACCAGCTCCTTGTTCAGACCGATTGCTTCAAAGACCTGCGCGCCCTGATAGCTTTGCAGGGTCGAGATGCCCATTTTGGAGAAAGTCTTCAGCAGACCTTTCTTGACGGCTTTCAGGAAATGCTTAACGGCTATCTCGGGGGAAACGTTGTCGCCGAGTTCACCTCGCCACGCGAGGTTTTCGACGCTTTCGAGCGCCAGATAAGGATTGATCGCACTCGCGCCGTAGCCGCTCAGCAGCGCGAAGTGCATAACTTCGCGCGGTTCGCCGGATTCGGTAATCAGAGCCACCTGGGTACGCGTTTCTTCGCGCACGAGCAGGTTGTGAACGGCTGCGAGCGCGAGCAGGCACGGAATTGGCGCGTAGTCTTTATCTACACCGCGATCGGAAAGGATCAGCAGCGAATAACCCGCTTTGACGGCGTGAGATGCGCGGCGGCAGAGTTCGTCGAGAGCACGGCGCAGTCCTTCCTCTCCTTCGCTCGCGCGGAAGAGGGCCGGAAGCGTCGTTGCAAGCAGATCACGGTTCGAAACGCGGCGAAGCTTTTCGAGGTCGCGATTCGTCAGCAGCGGATGCGCCAGCTTCAGCATATGGCAGTTCTCGGGCGCTTCTTCGAGAATATTGCGCTCGCTGCCGATGTAGCTGATGAGCGACATCACCATCTCTTCGCGAATCGGGTCGATCGGCGGGTTCGTGACCTGCGCGAAGAGCTGCTTGAAATAATTGAAAAGAGACTGGGGCTTGTCAGAAAGACATGCAAGCGGCGTGTCGGTCCCCATCGAACCGACCGGTTCCTGGCCGTTCAACGCCATCGGCGACAGGATCATCTTCAGGTCTTCGTCGCTGTATCCGAAAGTGCGTTGCCGGCGCAAAAGCGTTTCCGCGTCCGGGTTATGCATGCGCGTGGGCTCGGGGAGCTGGTCGATGGTGATCTGGTTGTCCGCAACCCACTTTGCGTAAGGCTGACGCGACGCCAGCGTTTGCTTGATCTCTTTATCGGAAATGATGCGGCCTTCGACGGTATCGACAAGGAACATCTTGCCGGGCTGAAGACGTCCTTTTCTCTTCACCTGTTCCGCCGGGACATCGAGGACTCCAGCCTCTGAGGCCATCACGACGAGGTCGTCCTGCGTAACCACATAACGTCCAGGCCGCAGGCCATTGCGATCGAGGGTTGCGCCGATGACTTTGCCATCAGTGAACGCGATGGCTGCAGGCCCGTCCCATGGCTCCATCAGGCAGGCGTGGTACTCGTAAAAGGCGCGCTTCTCCGGCTTCATATGCGGATTGCCGGCCCACGCTTCCGGGATCAGCATCGCCATGACATGAGGAAGGCTGCGCCCACCCTGCAGAAGCAGTTCGACTGCATTGTCGAAGTTGGCCGAATCGCTTCCGTCGGGCGCGATGATTGGAAACAGCTTCTTGATGTCTTCACCGAATAGCGGAGAATTCAAAAGCGACTGGCGCGCGTGCATCCAGTTCACGTTGCCGCGGAGCGTGTTGATCTCACCGTTGTGAGCGATATAGCGATACGGGTGGGCGCGCTGCCAACTTGGAAAGGTATTGGTCGAGAACCGCTGGTGCACTAGGCACAAAGCACTCACTACGTCCGGATCTGAAAGCTCACGATAGAAGTTCTCGATCTGCGGTGCTAACAGCAGTCCTTTATAGACAATCGTCCGGCACGAAAGAGACGGGATGTAGAACATCTCGGCATCTTCGACGCCAGACTCGCGGATTTCGTTTTCGATGCGTTTGCGGACAACATACAGCTTGCGCTCAAAGGCATCCTCGTCCATACCGGGAGCGCAGCGGACAAAAACTTGCTGAATGTAAGGCTGGGAAGCACGAGCAACGCGACCGATGGCCGACGCATACACTGGCGTGTCCCGCCAGCCCAGAACCGTCAGGCCTTCTTCCTTAATGATGCGCTCAAGAATTCCTTCACACTGTAGACGCGGGTGCTTCTCGACCGGCAGGAAGGTCATCCCAACGCCATAAGTTCCAGGTTCCGGAAGAGCGAAGCCGAGCTTTTCGCATTCGCGGGCAAAGAACGTATGCGGGATCTGAATGAGGACGCCGGCTCCGTCGCCGGTTTCCGGGTCGCAGCCGCAGGCTCCGCGGTGCGCCAGGTTCAGAAGAACCTGAATTCCCTTGCGGATGATGTCGTGACTTTTACGACCGCTGATACTGGCAACAAACCCGATGCCGCAGGCGTCATGCTCGTGCGACGGGTGGTAGAGGCCCTGCGCCGGAGGAAGTCCGGTACCCGGGTTGGGACGCGTCGTCTTGGACATCGTCAGATGGACACAATTCCTTTCGAATCAATGTTCGGGCGTAAATTACCGCTCCACGGAGCACTGGAGATTCCAGCTCAGGGACACACATGCGCAGTACCTTAATAGCGTTTCCGGGACGTGAAAGTACAATCCAGAATTTCGATGCAAGCTATAAAAATTTTCGAGTACGTGCGGTTGGGGCTGGGCGTGCGAATATGAATCGTTCTTTTTTCTAGCCGCGAATATAATTTCGCGTTACCCACAATGGACTTCGATCAGCTCGTAACATTCTTGGAAGTCGCCAGGCAGGGCAGTTTTTCCCGCGCCGGCGAGAAGGTATTCCGCTCACAATCGGCCGTAAGCGCCCAGATACGGCAACTGGAGCAGGAATATGGCGAGCGCTTGCTGGACCGGTCGGGAAAGTCCGTGAAACTCACGCCCGCCGGGCAGATTTTCTATGAGTATGCCGAGCGAATGAAGAATCTTCGCGAGGAGTCCCTGACGGCGGTGGCCGATCATAGCGGAACTCCGCGCGGGACGTTGCGGGTGGGGGCGAATGAAGCCACCTGTTTGTACGTTTTGCCCGAAGTTTTTGGAGAATACTGTCGCCGATATCCGCCAGTACAGATCAGCATCTACCGCAATTTCAGCTACAAGATCGTCGAGAAGCTGGAAAACGGAACGGTAGAAGTGGGGATCTTGACCTTGCCGATTCAATCCCCGAGCTTGAAAATCCAGCCGATTTTCCGTGACAAGCTGATGCTCATGGTAAGTCCCAAGAATGCTTTGGCAAAGTATAAGGTCGTCCCGGTCAGCGAGATCGTGAAGCATCCGTTGCTCTTCCCAAAGACCGGACATACCAGGCGCCTGCTCGACAAGCTATTCCGGCCCCACAGTGCAGAACTTCAGGTGCGGATGGAACTTCCCAGCATTGGAATGATTAAGAGCTTTGTCGCTGCAGACTTGGGGGTATCGCTTATTAGCGCTTCCTTCGCACGCGACGAGGTGGATTCCGGGCGGGTGAAGTTGATCGATCTTGAAGACGCTGAACTCTACCGGGAGCTGGGGTTGGCCTACCGGCGCGACCGGACGCTGTCGGTGGCTTCCACTGCCTTTGTTTCCCTTCTCAGGCAGTTCGCAACGCAGATGAAAAAGCCTGAGGCCTGAACGCTAAGCGGAATTGCCGATCACAGCTATCGATATTTTGAATTGGGCTTGTTGCGCCGTCCGCCCGATAATCTAGACGAGTTTAGGGAATCGTTTTTCTTCAGATGAACCGATCTATCCAGAAGGCGAAGCGAATTACATCGACAGGCACAGGCATGTCGACACGAATTACGTGTCTTCTGGAGGACGGGATCGGATGAAATAGAGTAAAGCACTAAAGAGATCAACCGAACCCACCGCCAGAAGCGATCTGGCGGTGGGTTTTTGTTTTTGCGTGGAAAACTTCAGGAGAGATCATGAGCGGAGTACAGCGGCAAAGCAGGTTTGAGCAAGGCGATGACGTAGTGGTGATGAAGTTCGGCGGTACGTCCGTCGAGGATGCAGGGGCGATCCGACGGTTGATTGATATTGTGCGCAGCCGGCAGAGCAGCCAGTCGGTTGTCGTAGTCAGCGCGCTGTCCAAGGTCACCGATCAGCTTTTGGAAGCGGGGCACGCCGCAGCCAAGGGGCATCTCGGGTTAGCGCTGGCAATCGTCCGCGACATTTATGTCCGGCACGAGCAGCTTGCCGATGCGTTAGTCGAAGGGCCGGCGTATGGCACGCTTGATCGCGAGTTGCGGGTCGAGTTCCAGGCGCTGGAGTCGCTCTTGCATGATCTGGAGATCTCGCGGGAGCCGAGCGCTCGATTGCAGGACCGGTTGCTCGGATTCGGCGAGTCGTTTTCGTCGAAGCTGGTAAGCGAAGCACTGAGCCATGCAGGCGTCGACGCTGTATCGGTAGATGCGCGCAGTTGCATCGTGACGGATTCGCGGCATGGTCAGGCAAACCCACTTTGGAATCTGACCAATGAACGCACGCAAGAGACGATGGGACCTTTGCTCAGTCAGGGCTGCGTACCGGTGCTGGGTGGATTCATTGCGGCCACGCAGGACGGCGTCCCCACGACGCTCGGGCGGGGCGGATCGGATTTCAGCGCGGCGATTCTCGGCGCGGCATTGGGTGCAGCTCGCGTCGAGATATGGACGGACGTTGATGGCGTGATGACGACCGATCCGCGGCTGTGTTCGGAAGCCCGCGTGATCCGCAAAATGAGTTTCGATGAGGCGGCCGAGTTGGCGCATTACGGGGCAAAGGTTCTTCATCCTGCAACGGTGGCTCCGGCGATGCGCGAAAACATTCCTGTGTACGTCCTGAATTCGCGGCGTCCCGATGGGAGCGGGACCGAGATTACCGCCAAAGCAAGAAGTGGCAGAACTGTCAGCGCAATCACCGCAAAGAGGAATGTCGCGGCCGTAGATATCCAGTCTCATCTAGGGATCGACTCATCCCTACTGGATGCCGTGTTCAGCGCCTTCGACCGGCACGCGTGCTCGGTCGATGTGATGGCGACTTCTCTGGGACGAATCTCGCTGCTCGCTGGATCGGCCGCGGCGCTGCCGAAGATCTCGGCCGAGCTTCAGGGCCTCGCGCAGGTCCACTGGGAGAACCACAAAGCGTTGGTTTGTATTGTGGGCGAAAACATACGGCGGCAGCCAGAAGTGGCGAGCCAGGCGTTCGCAGCGGTTTCTGATATGGACGTGAGAGTCCTGTGCCAAGGCGCTTCGGATCGGACGATCTCGTTCCTGGTCGCGGAGTCCGACGTTGAAGAGTCGGTCCAAAGACTACACAACATCTTCTTCCCGAAGATCGAGCCGGGACGAGATTGGGGAGGAAACTCCGCTGCGTATTGTCAGGCCGGATAGCTGGCGGTTCAGTTACCAATCTTCGCGGCTTTAGACGCATCCGGCGCGGGTTCGATGATGTGCAGACCACACTCGGTCTTAGCGAACCCAGACCAACGACCAGCGCGAGGATCTTCTCCGGGCCGGACGGCGCGCGTGCAATGCGTGCAGCCGATGCTCGGGAAATCCTGGTTATGGAGTTCGTTGTAAGGCACGTCGTGGTCGTGGATGTAGCGCCATACCTGTTTCGATGTCCAATCCACGATGGGATTGATTTTCAGTAATCCAAATTTCTCATCCCATTCAACGCGACGCGCGCTCGACCGGGCCGAGGTCTGATCGCGGCGGATGCTGGTGATCCAGGCACTCAGGCTGGCAAGCTTGCGGCGCAGCGGTTCTACTTTGCGCAGGTTGCAGCAACGGTCGGGATCACTTGTCCAGAGAGCATCTCCGTGCTTGCGCGTCTGTTCTCCCGGGGAAAGAAGCGGTAGCACTTTCTCGATGGTGATTCCGTATTTCTCTTCAATACGATCCATCAAGGCATAGGTCTCGGGAAATAGAAACTCGGTGTCGATCGTGAAGAGATGGAAGTCTCTTCCGCTGCGGGCAGCTATGTCGATGATGACCATCCCTTCCGCTCCGAAAGCGGAGGAAATTGCGACGCGGCTGCCGAATGTGTCGAAGGCCCAATTGAGAACGTGCTGCGGTGTCCAGCTTTCGGCGACCTGCTGGATGCTCGCAACTTGATCGATGGCTGGCACCGGGGAAGGAACTGAGGGATTCACGCGATTGACTCCTCGTCTCCCGAGTTTGGGCGGGAGTTATAGCCCGCAAACAGTGCAGGGACTGAGTGTTCGAACTCGGACGAGGACGTCGAAAGGACGTCGTCCAGCGAAGCATCTGCGAGACGCACAACTTCGCCGACGATCAACAGCGTGGGTGAGACGAGCTTGGGTGCATGTTGGAGTTCTCCAATGGTGGTGCGATGCGTTCTCTGCTGCGGAGTCGATGCGCGTGAAACGATGGCGCATGGAGTCTCGTTCGACAGGCCCGCGTTACGAAGACGATCCGCAGTCTCGGCGTAGTTCTGGCCCGGCATGTAGATGACGAGCGTGGAACCACTGCCAGCTAATTTATTCCACTCGGCAGCCTCGCTGCCGTGGGCTTGATGAGCCGTGAGCAGAACGACCGCGGAAGAAATTCGGCGATGCGTTAGCGGAATACTGGTCGAGGCTGCAGCGCCAAATGCGGACGTGACGCCGGGAACGACTTCGTATTCGATTCCAGCCTTGCGAAGTGCTTCGATCTCTTCACCGGCGCGTCCGAAAATGAGCGGGTCTCCGGACTTGAGGCGGACGACGTTGAGACCGGAATCCGCGAGAGCGATCATCAGGAAATTGATCTCTTCCTGCTTGATCTTCTTCGTACCGCAACGCTTGCCCACGTTGTGCTGTTGGGCGGCTCGCGGGATGAGGCGCAAGATCTCAGGAGCAACCAGGTCGTCGTAGAGCACGGCGTCAGCGGCCTGAAGCAGGCGAACTGCCTTCATCGTCAGCAGTTCAGGGTCTCCGGGACCGGCACCCACCAGATAGACTTTGCCCTTCATGCGCCCTGCCCTTTGCCGACAAGCTCCGGAAGTTCCGCCAATGCTGCTTCGACTGCTTCCCTGCTGGCAAGCGAATGAAGTAGGTCAAGCTTCTTCTGCTTATCGAGGTCACTCGAGAGAATCAGTTGCCGCGTCTCGCCCAGCTCAGAGACCCACGCGCCGTACCCTGGACCAAATTGCTTTTCCAGTTGCTGACGGATTTTCTGTGCGAGTGAGGGACTCTTTCCAGCTGTCGAAATTGCGATCTGCAGGTCTCCCCGCCGGACGACCGAGGGGTAGTAGAAATCACAAAGATCAGGAACGTCGACCACATTGCACAGAATTCCACGCTGCTGAGCCTCGGCGTAAATGCGTTCGTTCAGGGAGCGTGAAGAAGTTGCGACCACGGCAAGAAACGCTCCGTTCAGGTCGTCCGGATGAAATGGACGCAGCTCCAATTGGATTCGCCCGACGTGCGCCCATTCTCTGACGCTCGGACTTGCCTGCAGTGCGACGACGCGAATCTTGGCACCGGTTTCGAGAAGTCCCGCAATCTTCGGCTCGCCCACATTGCCGGCGCCAACCACGAGCACCTGCTTGCCTTCCAGCTTAACGAACATTGGAAAAAGGCTAGTCACCGAGACCTCCTGCGGAGTGCGCCACGCTTTGTGGGAGATCGCGCGCGACAGCGGGAACCGACTCTCCCGCCAAAAACTCGCGGATTTGTGTTTCGTTGTGGCGAGCAAAGAAGCGGCGCAGGTTCTCGCCCGGATCGCGTTGTTCGAGATAACGACCGAGCAGGCGCTCAAGCGCATCGGGAACTTCGCTGGCCGCGCAGCGATATCCGACTGGCCGCGCCGTGGATTGATGAAGGCCGAGCGCTCCTCCGACGCAGAAGTAGTAGGCGTCAACAAACTGATCGTTCACCTTCAATTTCTTGCCTTCGATGCCGATGTCCGCAATCCAATGCTGACCGCAACTGTTGGGGCAACCAGTGACGTGCAGCTTCAAGTGCTGGTCGAACCCGGGCATGCGCTCTTCGAGTTCATCTACAAGCCAGCGGGAGAACTGTTTTGTTTCCGTGATGGCAATCTTGCAGAACTCAGTGCCACTGCAAGCCACGGTGCCACGCGCGAAAGCGGATCCGCCGACGCGGAGACCGATCGCATCCAACTCTTTCGCAAGTAAGTCGGAATTGATGGTGGGCACATTCACCACCAGTAAGTTCTGCATATTCGTGGCGCGGAGTTCTCCACCGGCGTAACGGTCGGCCAGATGCGCCGCGGCCTGCATCTGCTCTGCGGTGATGCGACCGCGCAACGCAACCGCACCTACATAGGAGAGGCCCGGCTGCTTCTGCGCGTGAATGCCGACATGGTCGCGATAAACGTCGTCTGGGGCATGTTCCTCCGCAGCCGGAGCAAGACGAAAGCCAATCCGATCGTGAAGTTCATCGAGGAATCGTTCTGCCGTCCAGCCGTGGCGCAGGAAAAGGAACTTTAGGCGAGCCCGTTCACGATGTTCGCGGAGAACGTCGGAGTCGCGGAAGAGCTCAGCGATTCCTTTCACCACAGGTACAACCTGGTTCCAGCGAACAAATGCGTTCAAACGCGCGCCGAGATAAGGCTCGGCTGAAAGTCCGCCGGCAACCCGCAGAGAAAAGCCCAGCTCGCTTCGGCCATTCACTCTGCGAGTGATCGCGGTCAGGCCAATGTCATTAATTTCCGGATACGAGCACCATGAATGGCAGCCCGCAATCGAGATTTTGAACTTGCGGGGGAGGTTGTAGAACTCAGCGTTGCCCGCCAGAAGTTTCGAGACTTCAAACACGAGAGGCGAAGCGTCGACGATTTCATCGGCATCAACTCCTGCGACGGGGCATCCAGTCACATTGCGAACTACGTCACCGCATGCGCCCGTGGTGTTGAGTCCCACGGCGGCGAGACCGTCTAGGACTTCAGGAAGCGATTCGATTGTGACCCAGTGTAGTTGGATATTCTGCCGGACGGTGATGTCGGCGATTCCGTTGGCATGGCGGCGAGTGAGGTCGGCGATCGTGCGAAGTTGGTTTGAAGTGAGGGCGCCATTTGGAATGCGGATTCTGACCATGAAGCGCTGGATGGCGCGCCCTTCGCCGTTTTTGCCGCCGGTGACGCCCGCTCCGTCGCCCTGCGTGTAGACGCCCCACCAGCGTAGGTAAGTGCCGATCCATTCGGGTGGAATCGATTCAAAGCCTTCGCGAGCGAAACGACGAATCTCCTCCAGGCCTTCCCACGGGTTCTTTGCCTTCTTCAGGCGTTCGGCCCGCTGCGCCTTCGTTTCTTTCACCGGTGCTGTCGTTGCGTTTGTCGTCATAGCAATTTTCAGGAGCAAAAAAACCCACCGCCAGGTGCGCTGGCGGTGGGTTGATGAGTGCCGGAATTAAGAAATGTCTCTTAGGTCAGCAGCCTCCCCGCGCCAGTGCACACGCGTGCACAACAACAACAAGTACAACAACACGTCGCGCGAGAATTGAGGCAATTCGACATTCGAGGGTTGATTCTATGCGGGCCTCTTGCGCCCGTCAACAAACTTGCGTAACACCTTCGATTCATACTTTCGATAAAAGGAATCAGAATTTTTGCAGGCATCGGCCAAAGCTTCCTCTCTAAGCTGTAGAATCATCAACTTAGCTTGCAACCTGTGTTTTGCGTTTGTCTTTCGATTCTTTACCAGAATGGTCTCGGACTCATTCATTCGGAAAGGGTGCTCTGGTTATGAAGCGTTTCGCTTCCTCCTTACTACTGTGTCTGCTCATGTATGCATTGCCCGGATTCTGCCAAAACTCTCCTGATCCCGACAAACCCACGCTGGACCGGCTCGAGTCGCTAACACGCAAGGGCGAGACCGGGTGGCGATTCCACGCAGATATTCCCCACCCTGAGGATCCGCGTGTGGATGATTCCGGCTGGGCAACCCTGACCGTGAAAAATATGTCGGGACCTGGCGGGCAAAATGCGAACGAGGAACATTGGAAAGGCACGCGGGTGTTTCGCCGCTGGATCACCATTCCAGAGAAGATCAACGGCTACGCAACGCAAGGATCGAAAGTGTTGCTCGATCTCCGCTTCGGCAGTCCCGACGGCCTGATGATCACCGTCTTTTCGAACGGAGGAATCGTTTATCGCGGAGACGACGACAATATTCTTCCCGTGCTTCTCAGCGAGAATGGGCAGCCGGGGCAGAAATTTCTGGTGGCCGCGCGTGTGGTCGCGGGCGACGAAGTGCAGTCCGAGTTCTTCCACAGCGAACTGATCATCGATCCGCCGCAGTCCCGTCCGCATCCCGCCTTCCTTCGACTGGAACTGCTGGCCGCCCGGCCCGTCATTTCGGCATATTCGGAGGGCAAAGCCGAACGCGAAAAGACGCTCGAGGATGCCATCAAAGCAGTTGACTTCGCTCCGCTGGAAAAGGGCGATCAAGCCGGTTTCGATATGTCTCTGAAAGCGGCTCATGCCAAGCTTGAGACCCTCAAACCATTCCTGCAACAGTTCACAATCCGGCTCGTCGGCAATTCACACATCGATATGGCGTGGCTTTGGCCATGGACCGAGACGGTCGAAGTGGTGCGGAATACCTTTCAGAGTGTGCTCGATCTGATGCGCGAGTACCCGGACTTCAAGTTCACCATGTCTTCGGCGCGCACGTACGAGTGGATGCAGGAAAAGTATCCGGACCTGTTCGCGCAGATTGAGCAGAGGGTGAAAGAAGGAAGGTGGGAGATCATCGGCGGCATGTGGGTCGAGCCCGATCTCAACATGCCGGACGGCGAATCGCTAGTGCGACAGATTCTCGTTGGCAAGCGATACTTCCAAAAGAATTTTGGAGTGGACGTAAAAATCGGCTGGAATCCGGATTCGTTCGGGTACGCGTACCAGCTCCCGCAGATATACAAAAAATGCGGCATGGATTATTTCGTGACCCAGAAGCTGCTCTGGGCGCACGAGTTCACAACATTCCCCTACAAGCTATTCTGGTGGCAGGCGCCGGATGGAAGCCGCCTGCTGACGTATTTTCCGCACGATTATGCGGGCAGCATTGATGCGGTTCCTTTGGCAACCGACGCGTCGAATTGGTTACCCGCAATTTACGGACAGAAGACTTCGGACAATCCCGAGATGATGCACCTGTATGGCGTCGGGGACCACGGTGGCGGACCCACTCGCGTGATGCTCGATCATGCGGACCAGTTGCGGGCTTCGGACAGCGTGTATCCAAAACTGAAGTTCAGCTTTGCCAGTGAGTTCTTCAGCGATATGGAAAAGAAGTTGCCCACGATGCAGGTTCCGAGTTGGGATGGGGAACTTTATTTCCAGTACCACCGCGGAGTTTTCACGACTCAGGCCGAAACGAAAAAGCGGATCCGGCGGGAAGAAGAGAACGTGCTGAATGCCGAAAAGTTCGCGGCACTCGCAACCATCTTCGGTCGCCCATATCCGGACATGGAACTGACGTGGAAGAATCTATTATTCGACCATTTTCACGACATCATGCCGGGATCTGGCATCGCGGTGAACTATCTGGATGCCAAGCGCAATCTGGAGAATGTGGACCGCACCGCGAACGAAGTCATTCGCGGATCGATTACGGAGATCGCGGCGCATGTCAATACGCAAGGAAAAGGCATCCCGGTGGTGCTGTTTAATTCACAATCGTGGCCGCGCATAGACGTCACCGAACTGGAGGCACAACTACCGGAACCGGCGAAGCAGATTGAGGTGACGGACTGGACAGGCAAAGCTGCTGAGACACAGTTGCTGTCACTGGACCCCGACACGCATCGCGCGCGATTCTTGCTCCTGGCACATACGCCGTCGCTCGGCTACGCAACCTACTTCGTGCATGCCGCAAGCGCAACTCCAGCCGTGCACTCGATGTTGAAAGCGTCAGCAGACTCGCTGGAAAATGAATTCGTTCGATTGAAGATCGACTCGGTTACGGGCTGCATGACGAGCCTGTTCGACAAGCGGAGCGGAACAGAATCTCTAGCTCCGGCAGAGTCAGACACGGGCGGCCCCAAGAACATGACCTGCGGAAACTTGCTACAGACGTTCGTCGACAAGCCCAAGCAATGGGACGCCTGGAACATCGATGCCGACTTTGAAAAGCAACATTGGGACTTAGATAAAGCAGATGAGGTCAAACTCGTCGAAAACGGCCCACTGCGCGCTGTGATTCGCGTCAAGAATCACTTTCAGAATTCCACCTTCGTACGCGACGTCACTCTTTATGCCGGAATTCCCCGCGTCGATGTAAAGACCGAGGCAGAGTGGCACGAGAAACACATTCTATTGAAGGTGGCATTCCCGGTGAGCGCCCATAACGACAACGCGACGTTCGAAGGCCCATTCGGATCGACAGAGCGCCCGACGACGCGCAACACGCCCGCCGAGCAGGCGCAATTTGAAGTGCCTGCGCAGCGCTGGGCTGATCTTTCAGATGCTAAGCACGGCCTGAGCCTTCTGAACGACTGCAAATACGGCTATGACGCAAAGGGAAATGTTCTGCGGCTCTCGCTGTTGCGTTCCCCGGAATATCCTGATCCTCACGCGGATGAAGGACATCATGAGTTCACATATTCGCTCTATCCGCATGGCGGAGGCTGGAAAGAAGCGCTCACCATCCGCCAGGGATATGAACTGAATTACAAGCTAGTCGCATTCCCGACCGAGAACCACGCAGGGAGCCTGCCGGCGGAGCGTTCCTTCGTGCAGACGAAGAATGACAACGTGATCGTAAGTGCGATGAAGAAGGCAGAGGACGACGGCAGCACGATTATCCGGTTCTATGAGTGGGCCGGAAAACAGGGAGACATCACTCTGCAACTTCCATCCGCTGTGAAGTCGGCGTCTGAAACAAATCTGATCGAAAAGCCGATTTCAACGCTATCGAGCAGCGGCAGTGTTGTCACGGTTCCAACGAAGCCATACGAAATTCAAACTGTCAAAGTGCAATTCGCAAGCACGGTGGGCCAGCCATGACCGAATCGAAAGAAGGTCCGGTCCTCGGAGTCGACATCGGCGGTACGAAGGTTGCGGTCGGCATCGTAGACCGCCATGGCAAGATCCTGAAACAGGGGCGTACTCCAATGTCCGCGAACGGCACGGCAGAGGAGGGCTTTGCCTCCGTCGTAGCCGCGATCGACTCCATGCTTGCGATTCCCGAGGGACGGATGGTTCAGAGCATCGGTATCTGCGCGCCGGGACCACTCGATCCAAAAACCGGCATCGTACTTAATCCTCCGAATCTTCCCTGCTGGAGAAACTTCCCACTCGCCGAAAAGATTGCAGGCAAGTACAGCATCCCCGCGAAGGTGGATAACGACGCCAATGCGGCCGCTCTGGCTGAGACGATTTGGGGAGCGGCAAAGGGATTCCGTTACGTCTTCTACGCCACCGTGGGAACTGGAATTGGTACCGGTGTCGTCTTTGACAAGGTGATTTATCACGGCAATACCGGTTCGGCGGCGGAGGGCGGCCACGTTACCATCGATTGCAACGGACCGATCTGCAAGTGTGGCAAGAGAGGATGCATCGAGATTCTCGCGTCGGGGACCGCGATTGGCGCGCGGGCACGGGCCTTGCTTTCCAAGAAGGACACGATGGCATCTGCGATCCTAGATCTAGCCGGCGGAGACATCTCGAGCGTGAGGAGCGAACACGTCGCAAAAGCCTATTCTGATGGCGACGCTCTCGCCGCGGAGATTCTTCTTGAGACAGTGGACTTCCTCTCGATCTGGTTGGGAAACATTGTCGATATTCTCGACCCTGACGTCATCGTGATGGGCGGCGGAGTCGCGGCGATGCTGGAGCCATTTTTCGATGAAATCAAGAACCGAATGCCGGTCTGGTGTGTGAATCCGCGGGCCTCAGAAATTCCGCTATTGATGGCGCATTACGGCGCTGACGCCGGAATCGCCGGCGGGGCCGCACTCTGCGTTTGAGTATTCATTGAACGTGTAATTAAGGAACGGGAATGCAATCTTCGAAAATCTTGCAGCTGTCAGTCGCCCTGGCGTTCACCATTGTTGTTGTTCCAATACTTATTGCCGCGGATGAGTTGCCGAAAGCGCCTGATGCGCATGTGTTCGCTCTGACGCCTGAGCCGGGATATTTCACCGAACCGGGGGTGGCAGTGAATCCGATGAATCCGCAGCAGGTGGTTGCGGTATTCCAGGACAACGTCCATGCGGCGTATTCGACGGATGCCGGAGCGACCTGGCACGTCGAGGACGCGGCGCCGAAGAATTATCGAGTCTCGGGTGATGTGTCAGCGGCATTCGATAATCAGGGACACTCGTTCGTCTGCTACATCGCGTTCGACAAGCTGGGAACCTTTAACTACTGGGCGCACGGAGCCACTCGCAACGGCATATTCGTACGACGCTCGCTCGATGGCGGAAAAACCTGGGAGGAAAATCACATTCCCGTCGCCGAGCAGCCGAGCGCGGCGGGAATTCCGTTTGAAGACAAGCCGTACATCGTTGCGGATAACAGCAAAAGCAAGTTCGCGGGAAACCTGTACGTCGGCTGGACGCGCTGGCGACTGGAAGATTCACAGATGGTGATCTCGCGATCCACAGACGACGGCAAGACCTGGTCGAAGCCTGTGGAGATCGATGCCCATCCTGGACTGCCGCGCGACGACAACGGCGCTGCTGAAGGATTCGACGGCGCGGTGGGACCAGACGGTACGCTGTATGCCATATGGAGTCAGGGTGACGACCTCATGTTCGTGACTTCAAAGGATGGTGGGAAAACTTTCTCTCACGCCAGGGCAGTTCTTCACACAGCCCCGATCATGTTCGCTATCGATACGCTCGATCGAGCGAATGGCTTTCCGCAGATTGCGATTGATCCGAAGAGCAATCGGCTCTACGTTACCTGGACGGATTATCGCAATGGGGACATTGATGTGTTCCTCGCGACATCATCTGATCGCGGAAAACATTGGAGCGCCCCCATACGAGTGAACAACGACGCGGTCCACAATGGAGCGGAGCAATTCTTTCAGTGGCTCGCGGTTGATCCGGTGGACGGTTCGGTGAACGTCATGTTTTACGACCGGCGGAACGATGCGAGGAACCGCAAGCAGATTGTGGTGCTTGCGCGGTCGAGCGATGGCGGCCGCACGTTTTCCAACTACGCCTGGACGGACGAGCCCTTTGAAGCTGGGGGCGCATTTTTCGGAGATTACAGCGGCCTAGCCGCTTATGGGGGACGCGTCTATGGAGTTTGGACGGAGCAGCCTGCTGCGCATCCCCCACCCGAGAAATCCGAAGCCGAAGAATCAAAAAATGCCAAGCCAAAGCCTCGCGGAACGGTGGTGAAAGTTGGGACGGCGGATTTCCACGGTGCCCCCGGTAGATGACAGGAATGTACCCAGAGACCTGCGGCACGGGCTTGCGCCGGACCGCAAGGGCAGCTGGCCGTTCTTTTGTGTTGAAATTGCCGTGAGATATCCCACAAAGATGGTATCGAACACTGGGATAAATGAGTAAAAGTTCGTAAAAGTAGGCAGACGCCGCAACTCCGGCGCGGTAAGCTGGTTCATACCACAGGGCAACCCGCATCTTAAGGAGGAAACAATGTTAAGGAATCTGGCGCTCGCACTGGTTGTGTCCGGGCTGGTCTATACGGCTGTTCCGGTCATCGCTCAGGACAACAGTGCTCCCGCACAAGAGGCTGGTCCCCCATCGGGGCCGCCGGAACACGGCCATGGATATTTTGATCCTGATCGCCGCGCGGACATGCTGACCAAGCACTTGCAACTCAATTCGGATCAGCACGCAAAAGTCCTCGAGATATTGAAGACTTCGCAGACTCAAATGGAAAGTCTGCGGAACGACACATCCAGTTCGCGTGAAGACAAACACGCAAAGATGATGGAAATCCGCAAGAACTCCGACGACCAGATCCGAGGAGTCCTGGACGCGAATCAACAGAAAAAGTGGGACCAGATGCAGAGCAAGCGGCAGCAGTGGGGACAGCACGGGCCCGGACAGGGCAATCCGCCCGATTCAGCTGAACAGAAATAACTGGGGTTTGGTCGAAATAAATTAGGGAGGCCGAGATGGCCTCCCTAATTTTGTTCTGAACTTATCCGACCGAAACGGTCTCCATACGCTTCGGGCCGGCTTCGATGATGTTTTCCGGACACTCGGAAACCATCAACTTGAAATTCTCGATGAAGCGGGCGGCCAAGGCGTCGTACTTGTTGAAGTACTCTTCCTTGCTCGGCCACGTATTCACCGGATCCAGAATCTGAGTGGGCACGCCGTCACACACAACCGGCACTTCAAATCCAAAGACCGGGTCCTTTTTGTAGCCGACTTTGAGCAGTGCGCCGCTCAGCGCAGCATTGAGCAGAGCGCGGGTGTGGTGAATGCTGATTCGCTTGCCGACGCCGAAGGGACCGCCGGTCCAACCGGTGTTGACGAGCCAGACATTGGCTCCATGCTTGAGAATCTTCTTTTTCAGAAGATCCGCATAAGCAAGCGGATGATGAACCATGAAGGGTCCACCGAAGCAGGCGCTGAACGTCATTTCCGGCTCCACGCCGAGACCGATTTCTGTTCCCGCAATCTTGCTCGTATAGCCGGAAATGAAGTGGTAGATCGCCTGATCGGGAGTCAACTTCGCAATCGGGGGCATGACGCCGGAAGCATCGCAGGTCAAGAAGATCACGTTCTTAGGATGTCCCGCTCGTTTCTCGGGCATGCTGTTCTCGATATAGGACAAGGGATAAGCAGCCCGGGTGTTCTCGGTGACGGTGCAATCGTTCAGATCGAGGTGGCGCGATACGGAGTCGAAGGTGACATTTTCCAAGACGGTACCGAACCGCCTCGTGCAAGCGTAAATCTGCGGCTCGGCTTCGGGCGAAAGTCGAATGACTTTCGCGTAGCACCCATCTTCAAAGTTAAAGACGCCGTTGTCGCTCCAGCCGTGCTCGTCGTCGCCGATCAAGTGGCGCTTGGGGTCAGCTGACAGCGTGGTCTTCCCTGTTCCGGACAGTCCAAAGAAGATCGCAACGTCTCCCTCCGTGCCGACGTTGGCGGAGCAGTGCATCGAAAGAACGCCTTCCAGCGGGAGCAAAAAGTTGAGGACCGTGAAGATCGTCTTCTTGATCTCCCCTGCGTAGCTTGTGCCTCCAATGATTGCGATCCGCTCGCGAAAGTTGATGATGATGAATGTCTCAGTGCGGGTGCCGTCGACCATCGGAGAGGCCTGGAAACCGGGCGCCGCGATTACGGTAAATTCGGGGATGTGCCGCTTGATCGCATCTTCCCCCCGAACTTTCAGAAACATTGTTCGGGCGAAGAGGCTGTGCCATGCCTTCTGCGTGATGATGCGAACTGGCAGGCTATGATCCGGATCCGAACCGGCATAGCAGTCCTGAACAAACACATCCCGCCCTTGCAGATATCCCTGCAGGCGGGTGAAAAGTGCGCTGAAGCTCTCGCCGGTGAAAGGGCGGTTGTACTGTCCCCACCAGACTTTGTCTTCAGTCGATTGCTCATGCACCACGAACTTGTCGGCAGCCGCACGTGCCGTGTGCTTGCCGGTGTTCACGACCAGCGGACCCAGATGAGAGAGTGCTCCCTCCGAGCGGAAGATGCTCTCTTCATAGAGTGCTGGTGTCGGCAGGTTCCAGTACACGCGCCGCAGATTCACGAGTCCGTGATTCTGCAGGCCGTAGGCGCTGGCCAGTTTTCCGGCTTGTTGCGCAGCGGGAGATTGAACGTCGAGATAGATGTTCATAACCACTCCCTCACCAGCTTGCGATCGCCAAGATAAAGCTCGTTGGCGGAATGAGTGTCGAGGGCCCACTTGATGCGGTCGAGCCCTTCGGTAATGTCGCGGATGGTTCCGCAATAGCTCAGCCGCAAGTGTCCTTCGAAGCCGAATTCCTTACCTGGCACGGTGACGACGCGGACTTTATCGAGTAGAAGGTTCGCCAGTTTCTGCGAATCCTTCATGTAAGCGCTGAAATCCGGGAAGCAGTAGAAGGTTCCGTCCGGCGGATGGATATGGATCCCATCGAAAGCCCGCAAGCGATCCAGCATGACTCTGCGATTGTTCTCAAGCGTGAGCCGGAGGCTGTCGATCGACGACTGCACGCCGTTCAGAGCTCCAACAGCTGCCCATTGCGCGGGGGCCGATGGACCAGAAGTCTGCTGCGACTGAATGGTCGCCATGGCTTCAATCAAGTGCGCATTGCCGATTGCCCATCCAATGCGAAACCCGGTCATGGCGTACATCTTCGACACGCCGTTGATCACAACGAGTTTGGATTGCTCCATCGACGTTTTCGCAAACTCGTAGCAGATCGGAGCGCTCTTGCCGTCGAAGACGAGCCGATTGTAAATGTCGTCCATGATCAGGTAGATACTCTTCTTCTCACAGAACTCGATCATCTCCTGGATGAAGTCCCTGGAATACATGACACCCGAAGGATTATTCGGGCTGTTGAGAATGATGGCCTTCGTATAAGAGGTGACGACATCTGTGATTTCCTTGACGGTGGGACAGAAACTGCCGTCTTCCGCGGTGACCGGAACCGGCGTGCCGCCAGCGAGCTTCACCATCTCCGGATAGCTAACCCAATACGGCGCCGGGAAAATCACTTCTTCCTTGGGATCAAGGATGGCATGCAGCAGCACCATCAGCGCCTGCTTGGCACCGCCGGAGGCGATCACGTTGTGCGCTGAGACGATCTTCTTATAATGCTCCTCTGTATAACGAATGATGGCTTTCTTGAGGGCTGGAATTCCGTCGGGCGCTGTGTATCGAATTTCTCCTGTATTCAGCAAAGAAGTACAGTTGATTACCGCATCGATAGGGGCTTTGCTTTTGGGTTCCCCGCCTCCCAAGTGAATGACCGGCTCTCCTTTTTCACGGAGCAGAGCGGCAGTCTCATTCAGCTTGAGAGTGGCCGATTCCTTGATGGACCTGGCAAGCTGACTTAGGCTCATAGCATTCCTCTTCCTCCTGTGCGGAAATGACTCCTCACAGCGCTTCGTTTGGATATCGTTTCAGCTTAGCGAACGGGATAGGGGGCGCAGTGATTGGAATCACCAGAAACGTGGTGGGGTTGAGGAAAACTCCGAAGGTGGCAGGACAATTGTCCCGAGGAAGCTTTGGGCGGATCTAGCCCTCGACAGGCACGAGGTTTTTTCCCCTGATCTCGGCCGGCATCATCTCGTCGACATAGCACCAGACCCATGCTTCTCCGGGTTCAATCGAGCGAATCAAGGGGTGCTTGGTTCCATGGAAGTGTTTGGTAGCGTGTTTGTTCTTGGAGGAATCGCAACATCCGACGTGGCCGCATTCAAGACAGAGGCGCAAGTGGACCCAGCGGTCGCCAGTTTTGATGCACTCTTCGCAGACATGGGTCGTGGTCTCAGTGATTCGGGCCTGATGCAGATGCTTGCAGTCGCTCATGTTTCGA
>Ga0335079_10000871_pt1 | contig 34285 bp, 38 predicted proteins | sample Lox_Sample_33_FD_206719 | JGI IMG/M metagenome (GOLD analysis project Ga0335079, IMG submission 206719) | Soil microbial communities from Loxahatchee National Wildlife Refuge, Florida, United States - Lox_Sample_3.3 | ecosystem: Environmental > Terrestrial > Soil > Wetlands | place: USA...
GACGAGCGACAGGCCCACCATGCCGTTCAGCACGATCATCACCACCGCCATCATTGCGTCGCGGGCGAGCGTCGCGTTGCCCTTGCCCGCGTACATGATGGCGGCGATCATGATCACCTCGATCCCCGTGATCGCGAGGGTGAGGACGAGCGTGCCGTAGGGCTCGCCGAGCTTCACCGCGAGCGCCTCGGCGTGGCGGACCACCGCGAACGCCGAGAGGAACATCACGGCAAGCAGCCACAGCGACACGAACGCGAACCAGGCGCCGTTCGAGAGGTCGGCGAGCCAGCCCGCGCCATAGGCGAGGAACACGCCCGCGGTGGCGAGAGCCACCGCGATCGGCCACTCGGCCTTCAGGAACCTCATCGGGCCGACTCCTCTTCCACCAGATGCGAGATCGAGTTCGCATAGTAGCGCAGCAGCGGCAGCTCATTCTCGCGCGCCGCGTAGCCGCCGTCCTTCTCGTCGACGAGACGGCGCACCAGCAGCATGCGCAGGCCGGCGTCGAGCGCGTAGTCGAGGTCGCGCCGCGGCACGTAGACCCGCGCGGCCGACCGCTCCAGGCGCTCGACGATGCGCTCGACCTCGGTCTTGAGCTCGATCGACGCGAAGGTACGCCGGGGATCGCGCACGAACACCGTCGCCATCAGCGGCACCGGCACCACCGGCACGATGCGGCCGACCGCCCGCATGAGGTGCTCGCCCAGCGCAGCGGTCTCGAGCCTGCGCTCCTCCCCGGAGAGCCGGTGGAAGTCCACGCCGCGCGCCCGGCAGTACGCGCGCATCGACACCGGCAAGCCGAAGTTGACGCAGGCGTAGCCGAAGCGGTGCCACTCGCTTCTCCACATCTGCCTCAGGTTCCGGGCGGCGAAGGCGAGCGTCTTCCAGACGGCCACGGCGCGCGGCACGCGCCGCGCTTCCGGATCGAGGGCGCGCAGCAGGCTGCGGTCCTCGAGCACGCGGTCGTAGTTGATCCCCAGCGGCACGAACACCAGGTCGTGCTCGCCGTCGATGCGGAACCCGCGCATCATGTAGTCGATGACGCCCAGCCGCGGCTCGCGCATGCGGCCGTCGCGAGTGAGCCCGCCCTCGGGAAAGAGCGCCTGCGGCACCCCGGCCTCGGTCGCCATGACGATGTAGCGCTCGAGCACGCGCCGGTAGAGCTCGTCCTTGGAATTGCGCCTGACGAAGTACGCCCCCATGGCGCGCACCAAAGCCGACAACGGCCAGATGCGCGCCCATTCTCCGACCGCGTAGGAGAGCGCCGCGTGGTCCGCGGCGAGGTAGGCGGCGAGGACGTAATCCATGTTCGAGCGGTGGTTCATCACGAACACGACGGTGGCGTCGGCCGGAATGGCGCGCAGGCCCTCGGCGTCCAGGTAGCCGAGCCGCACGCGGTAGAGCGAGCGCGCGGTCCAGCGGCCGAGCAGGTAGCCGATGCGGAAGTAGAAGTAGGCGTTGAAGGCGGGGACGATCTCGCGCGCGTAGCGCTCCACCCTTCGCAGCGCGGCCGGGACCGAGGAGTTGCTCTCCTTCGCGAAGTTCTCGGCGGCCACCTGCACGCGCGGATCGGTGAGCAGCCGGTGGATGAGCGCCTGGCGCTTGGTCCGCTGGAAGGGCCGTATGCCGATGCGCAGCCGCTCGCCCAGCTCGTCGATCACCTGGTTCGCCGGGTGCGTCACGAGGAAGCGCAGCATCGGCGCGAGGACGTGCTCGTACAGCGTCCAGGCGGCGAATGCCGCCAGGAGGACCAGCAGCCAGCCCGGGACCGCGACGCCTTCGCTCACCTAGGCTTCGGCTTCTACGGTTCCTGCGAGTCCATCAGGATGAAGGCGACGCGGCAGGGCTTCCCGCTGCGGTTCACCCACGCGTGATTGGTCGCCTGCTGCACCAGCACGTCGCCCGCCTTGAGGTGCACCTCGCCCTCGTCGAGCAGCATGTCGATCTCGCCCGACATGATGATCGCGTAGTCGAGCGTGCGCGTCCGGTGCATCATCGGGTGGCGCGGTGGCAGGCCCTTCTTCGGCGCCTCCGGCCCGACGATCTTCATCATGTAGTTCGGGTCGGCGGGCTGCCCGCCCTGCGATTCCGGCGCGAAATCCACGATGCGGAACACCGTGCCCGATTTCGGCGGCGCGAGGCCGACCTTCGTCTTGCCGCGGTCCTCGGTCGCGGTGAAGTCCGGCAGGCTGGTGCCCGTCACCCAGACGTTCGCGGCGTAGTTCGGGGGGCGCGGCGCGGTGAGGCGCGTGACCTCGTCGATCATCACTACCGCCTTGCCCGATGCGTCGAGCTTCGTGACCACGCGCCGGACCTCGGGCGCCTGCTGCGCGGCCACCGAGCCCGCGAGCGCCGCCCCTGCGATCGCCCAAAGCAGATTCGATCTCATCGCCGATCTCCCTTAGAAAAAATCTCAGGCCGGCTTCGCGCCGGTCCGCGTCCGGTCGAGGACCGTCATCGCGGAGGCCACCACGCTCGCCACGTCGGCGAGGTTGGTCGGCACGATCATGGTGTTGTTGGTCTTGGCGAGGCTGCCGAGCGCGGCGATGTACTCCTGCGCGATCTTCAGGTTCGCGGCCTGCTGCCCGCCTTCCTTGCCCATCGCGGCGGCGACCACCTCCACCGCAGCCGCGGTAGCGTCGGCGACGACGCGCAGCGCGGTCGCTTCGCCCTGCGCCTTGTTGATCGCCGATTGCTTCTGTCCCTCGGAGGTGAGGATCGCCGCCTGCTTCTCGCCCTCGGCGAGGTTGATCTCCTGCTGCTTCTCGCCCTCGGACTTCGCGATCAGCGCGCGCTTCTCGCGCTCGGCCGTGATCTGCGCCTGCATCGCGCGCAGGATCGCCTCGGGCGGGGTAAGGTTCTTCACCTCGTAGCGGAGCACCTTCACGCCCCACGAGCGGCCGGCCTCGTCGAGCACCGCAACGATCTGGCGATTGATAACGTCGCGGCTCTGCAGCGACTGGTCGAGCTCCATCTTGCCGACCTCCGAGCGCAGGGTCGTCTGCGCGAGCTGCGTGATCGCGGTGACATAGTCGGACGTGCCGTAGGACGCGAGCCGCGGGTCGGTCACCTGGAAGTAGATCAGGCCGTCGACGGCGAGCTGGGTGTTGTCCTTGGTGATGCACACCTGCTCGGGGACGTCGAGCGGCACTTCCTTGAGCGAATGTCTGTAGGCCACGCGGTCGACGAACGGGATGATGATGTTGAGGCCCGGCTGGAGCACCTCCTTGAATTTCCCCAGCCGCTCGACGACCCAGGCGCTTTGCTGCGGCACCACGCGCACGCCCTCGATCACGAACACGGCCCCAAGGGCGATGATGCCGAAGGGTATCCAGAAGGCATGGAGCGGCTGGTACCCATAGATGAGGACCGTGGCGATGATGACCGCGATGATCTTGAAGAGCATGCTGCCTCCGAAGGAGCGTGAAAGTTCGTCCGCGGCCTGCGCCAGGTCAGGCGGGCCGGGTCTTGGATACTTTGAGGGTGTTGCCATCGACTGAGACGACGTAGAGAATTTCGCCAGGCTCGCCCGAAACGCCGCCCGAGACCTGTGCGTCCCAGAGCGCATCCCGGTATTTCACCCGCGCCTGGCCCGCACTCTGATTCACCCAGGACTCGAAGGCGGCCGGCTGGCCGACGTCCAGCCCCGGCATGGGGCTGGACGCGGACCGCTTCCTGTATTGCTGCACCCAGACGACGCCGGTGACCGCGACCACCGCCGCGGCGACGGCCTGCCACAGATGCGCGCCGCCCGCGTACCCGACCCCCGAGCCGACGAGCGCCGCAATGCCGAGCACGAGAAGATAGAAGGTGCCCGTCACCAGCTCCACGATGACGAGAGCGACGCCCGCGATCAGCCAGGCCAGGGGTAGGTCCACCATGACCCGGAGAATACCTCAACGGCGCGCTAGGGCGCGTTCGGCTCCTTGCAGGCGGGCAGCATCAAGGCCTGCAGCACCTCGCTCGTTCCGCGGTTCTGGACGAAGGCGGCCACGCCGAGGTTCCGGGCATCGGCGCCGGGAAGGAGCGGCAGGGCGCGGCTCTGCTGGACCTTGAGGTCGTCGCCGAAGGCGATCGGGCCGATCCACTCGCGCACCACGAAATCGTGCTCGAGCCGCCTGCCCTTGTTCTCGCCGGCCTTCACGTCGCTCGCGAGGCGGTTCTCGTACGCGGCGAGATAGACCGCGGCGCTCTTGCGCTCGGTCGGGTCGTAGAGCATCGCGGAGAGGTCCGCCTGTATCGCCTTCGGCTCCACCGAGCGGATGGCGAGCGCGATCCTCGCGCGCGCGGCGCGGGAGTTGATGCGCATCACCTCGTCGCCGAATTCGTCGCTGCTCCAGCGGCGGAAGTCCTGCCCCTGCAGCAGTACCTGCGGGGTATAGACGATCACCGGGCGCCTCAACGCGGCGAGCCTGCGCTGCCTCGCCGAGAAATCGGCCCTGGCATACGGATCCTTCCAGCCGATGTAGTCCCAGTAGTCGACGTGCAGCGACAGCGGGACCACCTGGTCGGGCCTGAAGCCCTGAGAGAAGAGCGACGACAGCCACTGGTCGGCGGGCGGGCAGGTGTCGCAGCCCTCCGACGTATACAGCTCGACGAGCGCCGTGGTGTGCGGCCCGGTGTAGGCCGAGCACGCGGGCTCAGCCGCTCGTGCCGCGCCCGCGACGGCCGCGAAGACGAGGATGTGCGCGATCTTCATGGGGCTTGGTCGTGCGAGAGCATTCTTCCTTACATTGTCCACCGATGCAAATCCGGTAGACTGCGCGCATCTGGCCTCGTGGAGCTCCGCCGTGAACGATATCGTCAAGTGGATGGGGATCGTCTTTCTCATCGGCATCGCTCTCATGTACCTCGAGTACCGCTTCGCGAAAAAGAAGAAGGAAGGCTACACGCCGATCGACAGGCAGCGCATCGTCGGCATCTTCTGGCTCACGTGCTTCTTCAGCCTGCTGGTCGGAGGGGTCGTCTGGTTCGCCGGCTAGACGGATGAGCGTGCCGCTGGGGGTGCTCGACCAGTCCCCCGTCGTGAGCGGGCGGAGTCCCGCCGAGGCGATCGCCGAGACGGTGGAGCTGGCGCGCCTCGCCGAGGAGCTGGGCTACCGCCGCTACTGGCTCGCCGAGCACCACGCGATCGCGGCGCTCGCCGACCCCAGCCCCGAGATCCTGGTCGCGCGCGTGGCCTCGGCGACCTCGCGCATCCGCGTCGGTACCGGGGGCGTGCTGCTGCCCTACTACGCCCCGCTGAAGATCGCCGAGCAGTTCCGCATGCTCGAGGCGCTTTTTCCCGGACGGATCGACCTCGGCCTGGGACGCGCGCCGGGCGGGGACCCGCGCACCGCGCTCGCTCTCAAGGACGGCGAGTACCCTGGCGCCGAGCGCATGCCGCAGCAGGTGCGGGACCTCGTCGGATTCCTTGACGCGAAGCTCCCGCCCGGGCACCCCTACGCGAAGATCCGGGCGCAGCCCGCGGGCGACACCTCGCCCGAGATCTGGCTGCTAGGCTCCTCGGACTACGGCGGCGCGCTCGCCGCGCAGCTCGGCCTGCGCTTCGCCTTCGCGCATTTCATCTCGGCCTTCGGCGGCGACGTGGTGTCGCGCGCCTACCGCCAGCACTACGAGCCCTCCGAGCGCGAGCCGACCCCCTATTCGCTCGTGTGCGCCTTCGTGATCTGCGCGCAAACGAGAGCCGAAGCCGAGCGCCTCGCGGCGAGCGTCGACCTGCGGCGCCTGCACATGGCGAAGGGCATCGACGCGCCGGTGCCGACGCCCGACGAGGCGCTCGCGCACCGCTACACGCGCGAGGAGCGGATCTACGTCGACCAGCAGCGCGCCCGACTCGTCCACGGCGATCCCAGCGAGGTGCGCGACAAGCTGCTCGCGCTCCGCGAGAAGTTCGAGGCCGACGAGCTGATGGCGGTCACCATCACCGGCGACCCGGAGAGCCGGCGGGCGTCGTACCGGCTCGTCGCGGAAGCGTTTGTCTAGAAGACGTGAACCGCCGTCGGCCAGAACAGGCCGATCAGGCTGAAGAGAACCCCGCCCGCGCCGAGCGCGTACGCGATCCACAGCAGCGCGATGAGCAGAGCGACCTTCTTGTTCGCCGGGTCGACGTGACCGGCGCCGTGGCCTGCCGACATGTTTTTCCCCTGGTGATGTTCTTGTGGGAGGAAATTCTAGCCGAGGCCGCCGGGGGAGAGGGAAGCGGACGCAAGCTTCGTGCAAGCTTGCGACAACAAGTCGTTACAAAAACCCGGCGCCGGACAGCTTACATTCCACCCACAGTGATGCCACCGCCCAAATCCTTCTCGACCCTGCTCGCGGCGTCCGCGTGCCTGTTCCTGGCCGCGTGCGGCTCCCACAGTAGCTCGAGCACCGCGGTGTCGAACGTGCGGTTTGTCAACGCAGACGCGACCGCGTTCCTGGAGGTCAATCTCAACGGCGCGTCGCAGTTCGCCACCCAGGCCCCCGGCAGCGCGAGCGACTATCTGTCGTTGCCCTCGGGCAGCTATGCGGTTACCGTCACGGGCTCCTCGGGCGGGAGCACGGTCGCGTCGCCGCCGACGACGCTGTCGCTGAACGGGTCGTTGACGTATTCGATGATCGCCTATGTGCGCGACAGCGCCGTCGTCGTCACGGCCGTGACCGAAAACCAAGCGGCGCCCGCGGCGGGCACGAGCACGCTCGGAGTCAGCAACCTGTCGCCGGACTCCGGTGCGCTCGACGTGTACGTAGTCGCGCCGGGCACCGCCGATCTCACCGGTCTGGTGCCGACCTTCGCCTCGACGATCTTTCGCCCCATCCCCAGCTACGCGACGTTCCTCGCCGGCACGTTCGACGTCGTCGCGACGGCGGCCGGCGACCCGCGCGACGTGCGCATGCGCTGGCCCTCCGTGTCGCTCGGCAGCGGGTCAATCCAGGCCCTTGTCACCACGAGCACGCCCGGAGGCGCGCTGGTCAATGCCGCACTTCTTGCTCAGGGCGGCGCCGTGGACTTCCTGGCCACGACCAATGCGCGGGTGCGTCTGGTGTCGGCGCTGCCGACCACCGCCGCAGCGCCGGTGACGGCCACGGTCGGCACCGTCTCGATCGGACCCGTATTCTCGCCCAACCCCGGCACCTACACGCTCGTGGCTGGCAATTCGACCGCGTACACCCTGAGCGTGAACGGAACCGCGGTCACGACGCTGCCGGCGGCGAAGTTCTCCACCGGCGGCGACTTCACCGTGCTGGTGTACGGCACGGTGGGTGCGCCGCTCGTCGCCCTGCTTACCGACGACAACCAGATTCCGTTGGTGCCGGGGCAGGTCAACCTGCGGCTCGTCAACGGCGGCGTCAACGTACCCGGCGGGGTCGCGCTCTACGCGAACAACGTGCAGGCCGCTAACCAGGTGGGCTACGGCGACGCGTCCGGCTACTTCAGCGTGGCCTCCACCGATTCAGTTCTCGAGCTGATCGAGGCCTTGGCGGCGCCGGTCAGCACCACGTTGCTGCTGAGCCCTGCCGGGTCGGTCTACACGGTGTTCGTCATTGACACCACGCTGACGCCGTACGTAATCCGCGACCGCTAGGCTGCATCGCCCCTGGCCGGGCGTGACAACCGCTTCCTCCCTCTGATCCTCAGCGCCGCACCCCCGGCGTCTCGATCGGCAGCCCCTGCGCGCGCCACGCGAGGTAGAGCTCGAGATCGAGGTACTCGGGCGAGCCGTAGGGCAGCATCTCGGCGCGGATCCCCGACAGGCAGGCGCGCAGACGCCGCTCGAGCGAGCCCAGGGTCTGCCATTCCATCCTGTATACCGGGTAGCCGTTCGGATGGCCCTGACTGATGGTCTCGGAGAGCAGCCGCTTGCCCCAGTTCGCCTCGTGGCAGTGCGCGCACGAGAGGTTCATCTGCCCGCGTCGCAGGTGATAGGCTTTTTCGCCGGCGTCGAAGCGCGGCCGCGCCGCGCCGCGGATGGACACGTCCATCGGCATCCCCTTCGACTGACGGGCGACGTAGGCGGTGAGCGCGAGAAGCTCCTCCGATTCGTACTTGAAGGGCTCCGCGCCCATGCGCCGCGCGCGGCACAGGTTGATGCGCCCCTCGAGGTCGAGGAGCCGGCCGCTCTCGGCGTCGATCTTCGGATAGCGCGCGGCAACGCCGCGCATGGTCGACCTGGCGTCCTGGTGGCAGCTCGCGCAGGACTGCTTCGTCCTTCCCGCGGGCTCGCTCCACAGCTTCTCGCCGCGCTCGACCCACAGCAGCCCCGGGTTGGCGAAGTCGTCGTCCTGCAGCGAGCGCAGGTCGTCGCCGAGAAACGTGGAGCCGGACTTGAGCTTCTCGAGCGGGATCGCGCGCTCCTGCGCAGCCGCAGCGGCCGCGACGAGCAGGGCGGCGAGCGCGAGCCTCCTCATGCGGCGACTTCGATCGACTGCCGCTCCGAGCCCGGCTTGCCCTCGTCGTCGATCCAGGTGAACTCGATCTCGCCGCTCCTGTCGGCGACGGTGTAGAACTGGATGTAGGGGTTGGCCGCGATGCCGGAGGACAGGTCGGCGCGGAACACCTCGACGCCGTTGTAGCGGCACGACAGCAGGGTGATGACGTTGCGCTTGATCGGATGCCCGACGTCGTCGAGGCGGTAGCCTGTCTCCATCGGGTGCTGGATCAGGATGCGGACCTCGACGATTTCGCCCTTCTTCGCCTTGGCCGGGACCTGGACGCGTGCCGCCATGTCAGCTCTCGTCGAGGCAGGCCGACAGCGTCACGACGATCGCAGCGACGTCGTACCAGAAGGTGCCGTCCGAGAGCGCCGCCACCGCCGTCACCTTCTGGCTGCCGGCCAGGCGCACGCGCGAGTCGATCTCGGCCTTCCCCGAGCGCGGCCCGAGATAGAAGTTCGCCATGTTCGTGACCGGGTTGCGCTCCGAGTAGAGGTGGATGCTCTTCACGTAGTCGGTCGCCGTCATCGGGCTGTCGACTTCGATCTTGATCGGGACCGAGTTGCCGTTGTCGGCGAGCTGGGGGAGCGTGATTCTCACCCTGCCCTTGCGCACCGGGGCGCCCTTGGCGACCGCCGCCGCGCGCGGGTCGAGCGCTTCTCCTTGCGCGAGCGCGCCGGGGGCGAGCGCGAGGCCGCCGAGGCCAGCGAGGAAGGCTCGGCGCTTCACTTCGTTCCCTTGAGCGTCGCGAGATACGCGACCACGTCCTCGACCTGCTGCGCCGAGAGGATGGTCTTGCCGCGGTAGGCCCTGGCGACCCGGCGGAGGCCCTCGCTGCGGTAGTAGGCGGGCATCGGCGTATCGGGCTTCACGCGTGTGGAATCGGCGACGCGCAGGCGCAGCTGGCCGGTCGAGAGCTTGGCGCCGACGCCTGCGAGCGGCGGGGCGACGTTGCCGAAGCGCGTCTCGCCCGGCACCTCATGGCACAGCGTGCAGCCCCCTTGATCGCGGTTCACCACGACGCTTCGACCGCGTGCGGCGTCGCCGGGTTCTGCGGCGAGCGGCGCGGGAATCGCGTCGCCCAGGACCTCGAACGCCGGCTGAGCGAAGACCGCCGCGGCGATGCACGCCGCGGCGCATCCGGACAGCAACCTCCTCACCGTCCTACGCGAGCGTGAACCCGTGGTTCTTCAGCGGCAGCGAGCGGATGCGCTTCCCGGTCGCGGCGAAGATCGCGTTGCAGATCGCCGGCGCAATCGACGCCTGGCCCGGCTCGCCCACCCCGCCCCAGAAGCCGCCGCTGGGCGCGATCAGTGTCTCGATCCTTGGCATCTCGCGCAGGCGCATCATGCGGTAGTCGTGGAAGTTCGACTGCTCGACGCGGCCCTCCTTGATCGTGATCTCGCCCCAGAACATCGCCGTCAGCATGAACACGGCGCTGCCCTGGAGCTGCGCCTGGATGTTGTCCGGGTTGACCGCGTAGCCGGGGTCTATCCCGAGCACGAGGCGATGGATCTTGACCTCGCCGTTCTTGTCGACCGACAGCTCCGCGACCGCGCAGGTGTAGCTGCCGTAGCCCTCGGTCTCGGCGATGCCGCGGAACACGCCCGCCGGCAGCGGCGATCCCCAGTTCGCGGCCTTGGCGGTCGCTTCCATTATGCCGAGGTCCTTGGGCGACTTCTGCAGCAGGCCCCGCCGGTATTCGAAGGGATCCTTGCCCGCCGCCGCGGCGAGCTCGTCCATGAAGCTCTCGCGCACGAAGGGATTCTGCGAATGCCCGACGGTGCGCCAGAAGCCGACCGGAACGAAGGCGTTGCGCTGCGCGTACTCGACGCGGATGTTGGGGATCGCGTGCGGAATGTCGAAGATCGACGCGACCGACTGCGGGTCGACGCCCTCGGCCGGCGAGAATGGGGGCTTCAACGGCAGGTGGACGAGCGTCGAGAAGATCGACGTCGACGCGATGCGCGAATACCAGCCGGTCGGATTGCCCGAGCCGTCGAGCGCGGCCCTCATGCGGACGAGGCTCGCCGGCCGGTAGAAGTCGTGCTGCGTGTCCTCCTCGCGCGTCCACAGCATCTTCACCGGCGTGCCCTGCATCGCCTTCGCGATCGCCACGCCCTGGCGCACGAAGTCCTGCGCCCCGCCGCGCCGGCCAAAGCCGCCGCCGAGCTGGGTGCGGTGCACCTCGACGTTCTCCAGGGGCACGCCCGCCGTCGCCGCGGCGACGGCGAGCGAGGCCTCGGCGTTCTGCGTCGAGGTCCAGACGTCGACCTTGCCGTCCTTGACGACCGCGGTGCAGCCCATGGGCTCCATGCACGAGTGCGCCAGGTAGGGCGTCCAGTACTCGGCCTCGAGCTTCTTCGCCGCGGCACCGAAGGCCTGGTCGAAATCGCCCTCCTTGCGCGCGACCGCGATGTCCTCTTTGGCGTCGAGGCCGCCGCGGTAGAACTCGAGCAGGCTCGCGCTCGAGGCGCCTCCGTTGGTTCCGACGTCCCAGTCGATGGGCACGTCGCGCAGCGCTTCCTTGGCGCGCCACCAGTTGTCGGCGACGACCGCGACGAAGGTCTCGAGGTTGAGCACCTTCACGATGCCGCGCCGGCCCTCGACCTTGGACGCGTCCATCGCCCTGACCTTGCCGCCGAACACCGGGCACTGCGCCACGGCGGCGTAGAGCATGCCGTCGAGCTGGGTGTCGATGCCGTAGCGCTGCCTGCCCATCACCGTGTCCGGTATGTCGATGCGCTTCTGCGACTTGCCGATCAGCTTCCAGTCCTTCGGGTCCTTCAGCTTCACGTCCTTCGGCGGCTCGAGCTTCGACGCAGCCTCGGCGACCTTGCCGAAGCTCACGCGGCGCTTGCTCGGCCCGTGGGTGATGAAGCTGTTCTGGGCGCTGCACTCCGACGCGGCCACCTTCCATTGCTGCGCGGCGGCGCTGATCAGCATCTCGCGCGCGGTTGCGCCCGCCTTGCGCAGGTATTCCTGCGAGAAGCGGATGGTGCGGCTGCCGACCGAGGCCATGTCGCCCCAGGCGCGCTTGCGCCTCACGTTGGCGTTGGCCGAGGCGTACTCGATCTTGACGCGCCGCCAGTCGCACTCCAGCTCCTCGGCGACCAGCATCGGCGCGGAGGTCATGCTGCCCTGCCCCATCTCCGAGCGGGCGTAGCGGATCACGATGACGTCGTCCGGCCGCACCACCACCCAGGCGTTGATCTCGACGCCTTCTCCGGCCTTCTGGGCCAAGGCCTCCGTAATCGCGCCCAGCGGCCCGTAACCGATCGTGAGTCCACCGCCGATCGCGGCGGAATGCTTGAGGAATTCTCTGCGCGAAGTCTTCATGAGCGTCTCCTCAGGCCTTCGCCTTGGCCGGCTTCGGCGACTTCGCCGCGGCGTGGATCGCCGTGCGGATGCGCGCGTAGGTGCCGCAGCGGCAGATGTTCGTCATCGCCGCGTCGATGTCCTTGTCGCTGGGACTGGGGTTGCGCGTGAGCAGCGCCACCGCCGCCATGATCTGTCCCGACTGGCAGTAGCCGCACTGCGGCACCTCGTTGTCGATCCACGCCTTCTGCACCGGGTGCAGCTGGCCGCGCTGCGCCAGGCCCTCGATGGTGAGCACCTTCTGGCCGGCCGCGGCGGACACGGGCACGGAGCACGAGCGCACCGGCTCACCGTTCAGATGCACGGTGCAGGCGCCGCACTGCGCGATGCCGCAGCCGTACTTGGGGCCTTTCACGTCGAGCACGTCGCGCAGCACCCACAGCAGGGGCATTTCCGGCTCGACGTCGACGTTGTGCTTCCTGCCGTTGACGGTCAATTCGATCATTCCCAGATCTCCTCTCAGAAAACTTTGCGCCTAGTCTACCTCAGGCCGTGGAAGCGACGCTGAAGCCCTGGCTCTTGAGCGGCAGGGCGCGGATGCGCGTGCCGGTGGCGGCGAAGACGGCGTTGCACAGCGCCGGCGCGAGCGGCGCGAGCGGCGTCTCGCCCATCCCGCCCCAGAAGCCCCCGCTCGGGACGAGCACCGCCTCGATCCTTCGGGGCATCTCGGCGATGCGCATGATGCGGTAGTCGTCGAAGTTCTTCTGCTCGACCCGCCCGTCCTTGAGCGTGATCTCGCCCCACAGCGCGGAGGTCAAGCCGTAGGCGACGCAGCTCTGCACCTGCGCTTCGGCCGAATCGGGGTTGACGACATGCCCCGGGTCCACCGCGACCACGACGCGCCGGATGTCGATCTCGCCCTCGCTGCTCACCGCGACCTCGAACACCGCGGCCGCGTAGCTCCCGTGCGAGTCCTGCACCGCGACCCCGCGGTGTATTCCCGCGGGAAGCGGGGTGCCCCAGCCGGAGGCTTTCACCACGGCCTCGAGCACCCCCAGGTCTTTGGGCTTGTCCTTCAGCAGCGGCCGGCGGAACTCGACCGGATCCCTGCCCGCTGCGACGGCCAGCTCGTCGATGAAGCATTCGCGCATGAACGGATTCTGCGAGTGGAACACCGTGCGCATGAAGCCGACCGGCACGTGGCTGTTCCGCATCGCGAACTCGATCCTCAGGCTCGGGATGCTGTAGGGCAGGTCGATGATGCCGCCGAGCGCGTGACGGTCGATGCCGTCCTTGATCTCCTGGGGACGCACCGAAGCCATGATCGAGTGGCTCGCGTCGCGCACGCGCAACGCCGTGACCTCGCCCCCGGCGTCGAGTGCCGCCTTGAAGCGCATCATGGTCATGGGACGGTAGAAGTCGTGCTGCATGTCCTCTTCGCGCGACCACAGCAGCTTCACCGGCCTGCCTTCGACCGCCTTCGCGATCGCGACCGCCTGCCGCGTGTAGTCCTGGAAGCCACGCCGACCGAAGCCGCCGCCGAGATACGTCAAATGGACCTCGACGTTCTCGAGCGCAACGCCGGCCGCGGCGGCGGCGGCCGCGTGCGTGGCTTCCGCGTTCTGCGTCGGCGCCCAGACCTCGACGCGGTCGCCTTTCACGAGCGCAGTGCAGTTCATGGGCTCGAGCGGCGCGTGGTTGAGGAAAGGCGCGAAGTACTCGGCCTCGACCACCTTCGCCGCCTGCGAGAACGCCGCCTCGACGTCGCCGTCGTTCCTCGCCACCGGCGCCGACGAGTCCTCCAGGCCGAAGCGCACGAACTCGCGGATGCTCGCGGTGGTCGCACCGCCGTTCGCGCCCGGATCCCACTCGACCGGCAGGAGCTTCAGCATCTTCTGCGCCCGCCACCAGCTGTCGGCGACCACCGCGACCGCGTCGTCGAGCTTTACCACGCGGACGAGCCCGCGCAGGCCGAGGAGCTGCTCGTCGGCGACGGTCTTCAGCTTCCCGCGGAACACCGGGCACTGCGCGATCGCGGCGTGGAGCATGCCCGGCAGCTGCACGTCGATGCCGAAGAGCGGCTTGCCGGTGACCTTGTCCTTGATATCGAGGCGGCGGGCCGAGCGGCCGAGGAGGTTCCAGTCCTTGGGGTCCTTGAGCTTGACGTCCTGGGGCAGCTCGAGCCTGGAAGCGGCCTGCGCCACCTGGCCGAAGCGCACCTTCCTGCCGGAAGGCCTGTGGATGATCGTGCTGTTCTCCGCGTCGCAATCGGCCGCATCGACCTTCCAGCGCTGCGCCGCGGCGGCGATCAGCATCTCGCGCGCGGTCGCGCCCGCTTTGCGCAGATACTCCTGCGAGGAGCGGATCGACTGGCTGCCGCCGGTCGCCATGGATCCCCACACGCGGTTGCGCCTCAGGTTCTCGGCGCTCGAGACGAACTCGACCTTCACCTTCCGCCAGTCGCACTCGAGCTCCTCGGCGACGAGCATCGGAAGCCCGGTGGAACTGCCCTGGCCCATCTCCGAACGGGCTACCCGGATGATCACCTCGTCGTTCGGACGGATGACGATCCAGGCGGTGAGCTCAGGGCCTTTCGCCTCGGCGCCGAGCGCGGGCAGAGCGAGCTCGAGCGCGAGCCCGCCGCCGAGCGCGGTGGAAACCTTGAGGAAATCGCGGCGGGACGGGCGGAACGATGACGGCATGGACGATCGGTAAGCGCGCGGGCGGGCGCGTTCATTCTGCCCGCGGACGCGCGCAACCGCAACCCAACGCGGCGCCAGACTTCAGCGCCGCGGATGCGCGGCCATCCACTGCTCGCGGGTAACCTGGGTCCTCAGGCGGAAGCGCAGATCGAGCAGCTGCTCCTGAAGCGCCTCCGTCTCGGCTCGGTACCCGGCCAGCGCCGGCTCGAAGTCGGCGGAGCGCGACGTGCGGCTCGCGGCGAGCTTGTCGATCGCCCTGGCGGCCTTCTCCTCAGCTTTATAGAGATCCTTCTGCCGGTCCTTCATCTCGTCCATCGCGCGGCGCGGCGAGCCTTGGCGAGGCTCTCCCACTCCGCATCGGTGGTCGCGGCCGCCATCCGGTCGCGCGCCGCGGCCTGGGTCGTGTCGTAGTCCGCGTCGAGCGCGCGCAAGTGCTCGACATGCGCTCGAGTCGCCTCGAGCGCCTCGTCGAACAGCGCCTGCATCTGGTCGACCGCCGCCGTGACTTCCTTCGCGCGCGCCGGGTCCCTCACCACCGTCCCTGCCGCCGCGCGCAGAATGTCCATCGCGGCGCGCCCCCGCTCCTCGGGCGTCGGCTCCGGCTTGGTCGCGCAGGCGGCGACCAGAACGCAGAGCGCCAGCGCCCGGCGGGTTCCTCCGCCCGTTGTCACCCGAGCCTCGCGCACCTACTGCACCATCATCACCCTCTGTGCCTCTTTCTCCAGGTCGAGGTACTGCGCCTTCTCGACCGTGACGCCGACGAAGCGGATCGTGCCGCCCTTGAACCGACCGGGCGACTTGTATTCCTGGCTCACCGCGTCTGCGCTGTCGAAGCCCACGCACAGGCCGTCGCCCGAGAGGGTGAACTTGCCGGCCTGCGTCTTCATGGACCCCTGCGCCACGACCTTGTCGTCGATGTAGAGCTTCACGCTGCCGATCGCTTCTCCGTGATCTCCCGACTTCTCCCGGGTGAACTCCATGCCCACCGTGTGCTTCCCCGGCCCGACGGCGCCGCTCGACACGAAGTGCTGCTCGGGCTTGATGCCGAGGAAGTTGTACACATAGTGGAGCTTCCGGTCCTTGATGAACAGCGTGTGCCCGCCGAAGCGCGAGCCGTGAGCGAAGATCACGCCCGAGGCGTCCGCGCCGATCTCGATGTCCGACAGGATCTTGTACGAGCGCCCGCGGATGTTGACCGCGACCCCTTCGGGCACGGGCGACGTATCCGGATAGTAGATGTAGCGCTCGCGCGGCGCCTCGTCCGAGGGCCGCTCGATGCCGAGCTGCTCGACCGCGGTGCGGTCGTCGAGCGGCAGCACGTTGTTCTTGTCCGCTTCCTCGAACCATACCTTGATCAGCGTCTGAAGCTTGTCCGGATTCTCCTTCGCGAGGTCCTTCGACTCGGAGCGGTCGACGTCCACGTGGTAGAGCTGCCAGGCGTCCTTGTCGAAATGGCCTTTGCCGGTGATCGGCGCGTGCACCGCGGCGGCCAGCCACCCGTCCTCCCAGATGCCGCGCGTGCCCAGCATCGCGTAGTACTGGCGCTTCTTCCGCGTCGGGTCGTCGGGCTTCGCGTCGAAGGTGTAGCGCATCGAGACGCCCGCGAGCGGATATTGGTCGACGCCCCTGTAGACCTTGGGCATCTCGAGGCCCGCGATCTCCAGGATGGTCGGAACGATGTCGACAGAGTGGTGGTACTGGTTCCGCAGCTCGCCGCGCGCCTTGATCCCTTTCGGCCAGGAGATGACGAGCGGATCGCTGGTGCCGCCGGAATACTCGGCGTAGCGCTTGAACATCTGGAACGGCGTCGAGAACGCGGCGGCCCATCCCGTCGGGTAGTGCTCGTAGGTATCCGGCCCGCCGAGGCGATCGATGTACTTGATGTTCTCCTCGACCGTGTCGGGAAAGCCGTTGAAGAACTTGTTCTCGTTGACCGAGCCGTTCGGGCTGCCTTCGCCCGAGGCGCCGTTGTCCGCGGCGTAGAAGACGACCGTGTTGTCGAGCTGATGCGTCTGCTCGAGGTAATCGATCAGCCGCCCGACCTGGGCATCGGTGTACTCCGAGTACGCCGCGTAGACCTCCGCCAGGCGCGAGAAGAGCTTCTTCTCCTCGGGCTTCAGGGTGTTCCACGGGCGCACGTAGTCCGCCTTGTTCGCGACGTCCTCGGGCAGCGGGTTGAGCGGCGTGAGCTGCGTGCCCTTGGGCAGGATGCCTTTCGCGATCATGCGCTCCAGCGCCCACGTCCGGTAGGCTTCGTAGCCGTCGTCGAACTTGCCCTTGTACTTCGCGATGTAGTCCTTGGGCGCGTGGTGCGGCGCGTGGTTGGCGCCCGGGTTGAACCACATGAACCACGGCCGCGACGGGTTCGTCGCCTTCTGGTCCTTGATGATCTCGATGGCCTTGTCGGTGAGGTCCTTGGAGAAGTGGTAGCCCTGCTCCGGCCCGTACGGCTGATCGATGAAGCGGTTGTCCTCGACGAGATCCGGATACCACTGGTTGGTCTCGCCCCCGAGGAAGCCATAGAAGCGGTCGAAGCCCTTTCGCAGCGGCCACTGCTTGCGGCTTGCGCCCGAGGCCACGTCCTGCTCGGCGACGTTGTGGTTCTTGCCGAGCCAGTACGTGCTCCAGCCGCCGTCCTGGAGGATCTGTCCGACGGTCGCCGCCTGATCCGGGATGCGGCCGCTCGCGCCGGGAAAGCCGTTCGCGGCCTCGGTGATCGCGGCCATGCCGTTCATGTGGTGGTTGCGCCCCGTGAGGATCGTGGAGCGCGTGGGCGAGCACAGCGCCGTCGTGTGCCATTGCGTATACGTCAGGCCGTTTTTCGCCAGCCGGTCGAGCGTCGGCATGTTGATGCGGCCGCCGTACGTCGACCACGCCGCCAGGCCCGTGTCGTCGTAGAGAATGAAGAGAAAATTGGGCGAGCCCTCCGGCGCCTTCTTCGGCAGGAACGGAGTCCAGTCCGGCTTGGAATCGCGCACGTCGAGCTTGATCACGCCCTTGAAGGCGCTCGCCGGATCGGGCGCCTTTGGAGCCGGCTGCTCGCGCGAGCAGGCGGCGACGGCGACCGCCGCGATGGCAGCGATGATTCTTCCCTTCATGGTCGACTCTCCTTCGTGCCGGGTGAGGGTCCGGCCAGTGTGCCGCCCTCGTCGGATCGGCGGCAATTGGACCTTGGTCCTACGGAAGCGCCCATGCAGAGTTCTTCCTATCGGTCACCAGCATGTGACCGGGCGCGTGGGTAACGCAGATCGGCGGCTTGGCGGCGAGCACCGCCGCCTGCGGGGTGATCCCGCAGGCCCAGAACACCGGCAGCTCGTCCGGCCTCACCTCGATGCGGTCGCCCGCGAACGGCCGGTCGAGGTCCGCGATGCCGATCAGGTCGGGCCTGCCCAGGTGCACCGGCGCCCCGTGCGCACGCGGGTAGCGCGAGGTGATCTGGATCGCGCGGATCGCGTCGGCGGCGCTCAACGGCCGCATCGACACCGCCATCGGCCCGCGGAACGGCCCCGCCGGCTCGGTCTCGATGCTGCTGAGGTACATCGCGACGTTCTTCCCTTCTGCGACGTATCGCAGCGGAACGCCCGCCTCGATGAGCGCCTCCTCGAAGGAGAACGAGCAGCCGATGACGAAGGCGACCATGTCCGCAGTCCACAGCTCGCGGATGTCGGTGACCTCGCCCTCAGGCTTCCCGTCGCGGAATACGCGGTAGCGTGGCACGTCGGTGCGGATATCGAGATCCTCTCCCAGCGCCGGGATGCGCGGGTTGCCCGGATCCGACACGCCGATCAGCGGGCAGGGCTTGGGGTTGCGCTCGCAGTAGGTGCGGAAATCGCCCGCGAAACCGCGCGGCAGGATGCAGACGTTGCCCTGCACGTATCCCGGCGCGAGGCCCGCCGTGACGCCGGCGAAGGTGCCCATGCGCGCCGCGAGGCGCACCGCGCGGGGGTCGTTGCGGTCGAAGGCCATCGCATCACCGTATCGGCGAGAATGCGGTCGGCTTCAGGATCCGGTTCTCCTGCGAAACGAGGAGCGGCTGCACCTTCTCGAGATACGCCTGCCACTTCGGATCCCGCGCCATCCGGTCGCGGCGCGCGGCGCGGTCGTCGAGGCTGTCGAAGCCCCACATGAAAACGACCTGGTTCAGGTTGCCGCTTTCGGCCGTGAAATAGCCAATGAACTTCCCGAGGTAGGCCTGCTGCAGCGGCAGCCCCTCCTCCCCGTACAGCTTCACCATCTCCGCGACCTTGCCCGGATGCAGGGTGTAGATGCGCTGCTCGACGATCATGTCTGTCCCTTCAACGCGACGCTGCCGCGATCGATCACGTAGACGCGGTCGACCATGCGCTCGGAGTGCTGGAGATCCGATTCGGAGAGGATCACCGACATCCCCTCCTTCTTCAAGTCCGCGACCACCTCGGCGAGGCGCTTCGCGAGCGCCGGCGCGACGCCCTCGAAGGGCTCGTCGAGCAGCAGCAGCTTCGTGCCCGCGACCAGCGCGCGGGCGAGCGCGACCAGCTTCTGCTGGCCCCCGGAGAGCTGCAGGCCCTTGCGCTTCGCGAACTCGCGCGCCTCGGGGACGAGCTCGTAGGCGCGCGCTAGGCGCGCCGCGGCGTCGGGAGCGCGCGCCGCCCACGCGGGAACGAGCGCGTTCTCCTCGGCGGTCAGCTCGGGGACGAGGCGCCGGTCCTCGGGCATGTAGCCGATCCCCAGACGGGCGCGCGCGTGCGTGGCGAGCGCGAGCAGGTCGACCTCGCCGAAGCGCACCGCGCCGCTCCCGACTTTCAGGAGACCCATGAGCGACTTCATCAGCGTGGTCTTCCCGGCGCCGTTCCGCCCGATGAGGCCCGCCATGGTCCCGTCGGGCAGCTCGAGCGACACCCCGCGCAGGATCTGCACGTTGCGGATCGAGACGTTGAGCGCGCGGACGCTAAGCATTCACGCTTCCTTCGATTGAGCCCACCACGAAGCGCCGAACGTCGGGATCGGCGAGCGCGGCCTGCGGCGGCCCGTCTGCGATGATGCGTCCGTCGTAGAACGCGAGCACCCGGCCGGCGAAGCGGCTCACCACCTCCATGTCGTGCTCGACGAAGATCACGGTGGCACCCTCGGCGCGCACCGCCTCCATGATCAGCTCCATGATGCCGAACTTCTCCTCGGCGGAGACGCCGCTCGTCGGCTCGTCGAGCAGCAGCACCCTGGGCTTCGCCGCCATGGTGAGCGCGATGTCGAGGAGCTTGCGCATCCCGCCCGGCAGCTCCTGGGCGTTGCGGTCGCGGTAGGCGGAAAGGCCGAAGCGCTCGAGGATGCGGTCGGCGACCTCCCCGGCGGGCGCGCCGTGCCCCGGGACGTTCGGCCGCTCGACAGATAGGAACCCGCCGAGCCCCGCGTTGTGTAGCAGGACGCCGAGCGCGACCCGCATGTTCTCGCGCACCGTGAGCGAGCTGTAGAGCTGGGGAATCTGGAAGGAGCGGCAGATCCCCAGACGCGAGATGTCGCGCGGCGGAAGCGGCGTGATGTCGCGTCCCTCGTAATGGATACTGCCCGAGTCGGGCTTGAGATAGCCCGTGATCATGTTGATGAAGGTGGTCTTACCCGCGCCGTTGGTCCCGATCAGGCCGACCACGGAGTCGCGCTCGATCGCGGCGCTCACCCCTTGCGCCGCGGTGACCGCGCCGAAGCTCTTGTTCAATCCCTGCGCGTCGAGGATTGCCGGCATCACGCGGTCTTCCGTCTCGTAAACAGCGACCACAGCCCGTCGGGCAGGAACACGATGGCGGCGAGCAGCACGAGCCCCATGCTCATCTGCCAGGTGTTGGGCGAGAGGTCGAAGGCGACGGTGTGGATCGCGCCGAAGATGAGCGCGCCGAGGAAGGGCGCGACCACGCTTCCCGTTCCCGACAGGACGGCGATGAAGACGAACTCGCCGGAGGTCGTCCAGTACGCCATCTCGGGGTCGATGTGCCCCACGGTGGTCGCGGCGAGCGCGCCGCCCGCCCCGGCGAGCGCGGCGGCGATCACGTAGTTGACGTGGATCGCATAGCGCACCGAGGCGCCCATGTACTCGACGCGGATTTCGTTGTCCTTGATCGCGGGACCGAGCTGGCCGAGCGGCGTCCTGAGGAAGCGCCAGGCGAGGAAAACCGCGGCGAGCGTCACGCTCGCAGCGGCGACGAGCACCGCGTAACGCACCCAGGCCTCGCCCGGCCGCACACCGAGGAGCGTCGCCTTCGCCAGGTTGAAGCCGTCGGTCGAGCCGAGCGTCTCGCTCTTCACGATCAGGCCGTAGAAGATCATCGAGAGCGCCAGCGACAGCAGCCCGAAGAAGATGCCGCGGTAGCGCGCGAGCAGGAACCCGAGGACGAAGGCCGCGAGCGCCGCGGTCGCGGTGCCGGCCGCCATCTGCACGAAGAGGTCCGAGATGCCGAACGCACGCGACAGCCCGCCCGCGGTATACGCGCCGATGCAGTAGAACAGCGCCTGGCCAAAGGAGACGAGGCCGGCGCGGATCAGCAGGTTGAGCCCGAGCACGACGAGCCCCTGGGCGCAGGCGATGGTGAGGATGAAGAGCAGCCACTGCGGCAGCGCGAGGCCCCCCGCCACGACCGCGGCGAGGATCGCGCCGAGCAGGAGCGGCGTGCGGTCCGGCCTCATATCTTGCGCGGCTCGGCGAGGCCGAAGAGGCCGCGCGGCCTGAACGCGAGGACCAGCGCCATCACCGAGTAGATGACGAAGAGCTCGACCTGCGGCAGATAGTGGACCGAGAGCGAGCGCACCAGGCCCACGATCACCGCGCCGAGCGCCGCGCCCGGCAGGCTGCCGAGCCCTCCGATCACCACCACCGCGAAGGAGAGCACGATCACGTCGACGCCGAGGCCCGGCACCACCGACACCGTGGGCGAGGTGAAGCTGCCGCCGAGCGCGGCGAGGAAGCATCCCAGCGTGAAGGTGACGAGGTAGAAGCGGTCCACGTTCACGCCCAGGGCGCGGCTCATCTCGGGGTCGTGGATCACCGCCGAGAGGAGCTTGCCGACGCGCGTGCCGCGCAGCACCCACGCGAGCCCCGCGGCGAGGGCAAGCGCGAGGCCGACGAGTATCAGGTTGTAGGTCGGGTACTTGAGGCCGCCGACCTCGAAGCTGCCGAGGAGCGCGTACGGCTCGGCGACGAAGTAGGGGTTCACGCCCCAGACGAGCTTGATCGCGTCCTCGATGATGAGGAAGAGCGCGTAGGTGACGAGCAGGATCACGACCTCGTCCTTGGCGTACATGAAGCGCAGGAGCCCGCGCTCGATCGCCGGCGCGACGGCGAGCGTCGCGAGCAGCGCGCCCCCGAGCAGCACCGCGTACGAGAGCATCGGCGGGTAGCCCTTCACGAGCCAGGCGCCGGTGAGCGAGGCGCCGGCGTAGGCGCCGAGCGCGTAGAAGCTGCCGTGCGTCACGTTGAGGATCTTCATGACGCCGTAGACCAGCGTCAGCCCGACCGCGGCGATGAACAGCCATGCGGAGTAGATGACGCCGTCGACCAGGACCGGACCGATCTGGGACAAGGCTTGCTCGACCGAAATACGCGGATAAGAAAACGGCCGCTCGAACTCGGCGGCCGCTCTCTTCTGGTTGCGATCCGCTGCTACTTCTTGAAGCCGCCCTTGATCCAGTCGGCGCTCTTCACGCCTTCGGGCGGGTTCACCGTCTCGGCGGGGTAGCGCTTGACGTCGACCATGGTGAGCTTGCCGCCGACATTCCTGGTCATGCCGTACGCGGTCTCCATGATCGCCTGGTGGCCCTTGCCGATCGCCATGCGAACGTGGCCGCCGGGACCGTCGAAGGCGAGGTGCTCGAGCGCCGCGCCGACCTCTTCGTTCGTCGGGCGCTTGCCGCCGTTCGCAGCCATCGCCTTCTCCCACGCGGCCTTCACGCCGAGGATCGCCTGCGCCATCTGGTAGGAAGCGTAGTTCGGCGGGGCCTGGAAGCGCGCCTCGAAGCCCTTCGCGAACCAGCGGTTGTAGGCGTTATCGGGCGCGTAGGGTCCGAAGGGGCCGCGCGCGCCGAGCACCGTGCCGTCGGGGATCTGGGCGGCGAGCTTGTGCATGGCCGTCTCGCCGGTCGTGAGGATCACGGTGCGCTTGTCGAACAGCCCGCGCGGCGAAGCCTGCAGGATGAACGCCTCGAGATCGCCGTCCCAGAAGCTGGAATGGATCACGTCTGCGCCGGTGCCGAGCAGCGAGGAGATCTCGGCGTTGTACTGCCCCGCGAAGAGCTTCGGCATCTGCGAGGTCTTCACCTCGACGCCGGGATCGAGCTGCTTCATCGACGCCTCGAAGTCGCCCCAGGAGTCCTGGCCCCAGGCGTAGTTCTGGTTCACGCCGGCGATCGACTTCACCTTGCCCTTGGTGTCGCGGACGAAGAACGCGGCGCCTACCGAGTCCATGGTCGCGGTGGGCGAGGTGCGGAACACGTACTTGTAGGACGCGTCCTCGAAGATGCGCGGCGTGCCGCAGTCGAAGAAGTTGGTGAACTTCTTCAGCTCCTCGGCCACCGGCGCGATCGCAAGGCATGAACCGCTCGAGATGTAGCCGATCACGAGGTCGACGTTGCTGCGCTGCACGAGGTTGCGGTACTCGGTCACCACCGAGGTCGTCGGCCCGGCCTCGTCGATCGCCACCATCTCGATCTTCGAGCCGCCGAAGCCAACCTTGCCGTACGGCGCGGGGCCCTTGCCCGCGTTCAGCTCGTCGACCACGAAATCGGCGGCGTTCTTCGCCGGGACGCCGAAGGGCGACGCGGCCGGCCCGGAGAGGAACATCACGAACCCGACCTTGACCGGCTGCTGGGCGAACGCCCCCAGCGGCGCGAGAGCGGCGGCGATCACTCCTGCAACGGCGACCTTCTTGAGACCCTCCATTGGATTCTCCTCGGTGGTTTGGCGTGTCCTTCAGCGCCGCTCGCTCCTCGGCGGCGGCGTCGGTTTGTTCGAGGCCAGTGTGCAGCAGGACCGTGAGGGCGGTCAAGCGCCGGGCAGCTTGTACTCCTTGAAATCCTGCCTCAGCTTCGTCTTCAAGAGCTTCCCCGTCGCGGTATGCGGCAGCTGGTCGACGAAGGCGACGTCGTCGGGCATCCACCACTTCGCGACCTTGCCCTTGTAGAACTCGAGCAGCTGCTCGCGCGTCACTTCCGCCCCGGGCTTCTTCACGGCCACCACCAGCGGGCGCTCGTCCCACTTCGGGTGGCGCACGCCGATCACCGCGGCCTCGGCGATCGCGGGATGGGCCACCGCGATGTTCTCGAGGTCGATCGAGCTGATCCATTCGCCGCCCGACTTGATCACGTCCTTGGAGCGATCGGTGATCTGCATGAAGCCGTCGGGGTCGATGGTGGCGACGTCGCCCGTGGGGAACCAGCCGTCCCTGAGCGGGTTGCCGCCTTCACCCTTGAAGTACTCGGAGAGGATTGTCGGCCCGCGCACGAGCAGGTCGCCGAATGCCTTGCCGTCGCGCGGCAGCTCCTTCCCCTCGCCGTCGACGATCTTCATCTGCACGCCGTAGACCGTGCGCCCCTGCTTGAGCTGCAGCTCCCTCTGCTTCTCGCGCGGAAGGCCCAGGTGCTTGGTCTTCAGCGTGCACATGCTCCCGAGCGGGCTCATCTCCGTCATGCCCCAGGCGTGGCGGCACTCGACGCCGTACTCGCGGAAGGTGTCGATCATCGCGGGCGGGCAGGCCGAGCCTCCGACGACGACCGCCTTGAGCGAGGAGAACTTGAGATCGTTCTGCTTCATGTGCGCGAGCAGCGCGAGCCACACCGTCGGCACGCCTGCGGTCTGGGTCACGCCCTCGGCTTCGAACAGCTCGTAGAGGCTCTTGCCGTCGAGCGCCGCGCCGGGGAAGACGAGCTTCGCGCCGTTCATCGGAGCGAAATACGGAATGCCCCAGGCGTTGACGTGGAACATCGGCACGACCGGCAGGATCACCGAGCGCGCCGAGCAGTCGAAGATGTCCGGGAGCGACGCCGCGTACGCGTGCAGCACGTGCGAGCGGTTGGAGTAGAGCACGCCCTTGGGATGGCCGGTCGTCCCCGAGGTGTAGCACAGGCCGGCCGCCGTCCATTCGTCGAACACCGGCCAGGCGTAGTCGCCGTCCTCGCGCTCGAGCAGCTCCTCGTAGCACAGCAGGTTCGAGACGCCGATCCTCGGCAGGTGCGCGCGGTCGCACATCGCCACCCAGCCCTTCACGCCCTTGCACGCCGGCGCGAGCTTCTCGGCGAGCGGCGCGAGGTTGACGTCGAAGAAGACGTACCTGTCCCCGGCGTCGTTGACGATGTAGCCGAGCTGATCGGGGAAGAGCCGCGGGTTGATCGTGTGCATCACCGCGCCCATGCCCGAGACGCCGTAGTAGATCTCGAAGTGGCGGTAGCCGTTCCAGGCGAGCGTGCCGACACGGTCGCTCTCCTTCACGCCGAGGCGGCGAAGCGCCTGAGCCAGGCGCTTCGCGCGCGCGTGCGCCTGCGAGTAGGTGGTGCGATGGATGGGTCCTTCGACGCTGCGCGAGACGATCTCGACGTCGCCGTGGTTCTGATCGGCGTGCGCGATCAGCGACGACACGAGCAGTGGCATGTCCATCATCTGGCCGCGCATGCTTTCCCTCCTCCGGGCGCCTTGGCGTCGGAGAAAATTAACCTGCGCGAAATCCCGTGTCAATCTACAATCCGCTCCAGCCATGAGCGTCAAGAAACTCCTCGACCTCACCGGAAAAATCGCGCTCGTCACCGGCGGATCGCGAGGCTTGGGGCTGCAGATCGCGGAAGCCTTGGGCGAGATGGGCGCGACGCTCGCGCTCACCGCCCGCAAGGCCGAGGAGCTCGACCAGGCGCGCGAGCACCTGTCGCGCCAGAACGTCGAGGCGTTCGCCCTGCCCTGCGACCTGTCGCAGCCGGAGACGATCGCGCCGATGGTCGGCAAGCTCCTCGGGCGCTACGGAAGGGTCGACATCCTGATCAACAACGCGGGCGCCTCCTGGGGCGCTCCGGCCGAGGACCATCCGCTGGAAGCCTGGCAGAAGGTCGTGAACCTCAACCTCACCGGCACCTTTCTCGTCACCCAGGCCGTCGGCAAGCGTTCGATGATCCCCAACCGCTACGGCAGGATCGTCAACGTCGCCTCGATCGCGGGGCTGCGCGGCAACCCGGTGGGCATGCTGAAGACGCTCGCCTACAACACGACCAAGGGGGGCCTCGTGAACTTCACGCGCGCGCTCGCTTCCGAATGGGGCGAGCACGGCATCACCGTGAACGCGATCGCCCCGGGCTTTTTCCCTTCGAAGATGAGCCAGGTGGCGCTGCAGAGGATCGGCGAGCAGGTCGTCGCAGCATCGCCGCTGCACCGCCTCGGCAACGAGGAGGACCTCAAGGGGATTGTCGCGCTGCTCGCGTCGGACGCTGCGCGGCACATCACCGGGCAGATCATCGCCGTCGACGGCGGCGCGAGCGCCGCCTAGGCCGGGACCATGGAAGGCTCGGGCGCGATCCGCATCCCCTTCACCGAGCACCTCGGCGTGCAGCTCCTCGAGTCGACCAAGGAGCATGCGGTCGTGTCGCTGAAGAGGCGGCCGGAGCTGCTCAACAGCTGGGGCGCCACCCACGGCGGGGTCATCATGACCATGCTCGACCTGGTGATGAGCTGGGCGGTGCGCGGGCACTACGGCGTCGCGGGCGGCGTGCTCACCATCGACATGAGCGTCGGCTTCATGAAGGGCAGCTTCGGCGACAAGGTCACCGCCGAGGGGCGCGTGCTCCACGGCGGCAGGTCGACCGCGTTCTGCGAGGCCGAGGCGCGCGACGAGGGCGGAGCGCTGCTCGCCAAGGCGATCGGCACCTTCAAGCTGCTCTCGGACAAGGAGCGGAAGACGGGCCCGTAGGGGGTTGGAAAAGCATAGCCAAACCTTCGCCAGTCCGTAGGGCCGGCGTCGGCGCCGCGGGCCCAGTATTGGCCTCGTCTCAACCCAACCAGGAGAAGACGATGACCAGGACAGCCCTCGCTTCAACGCTCGCCGCGGCCCTCGCGGCCCTGCTCGCCGCTTCGGGCTCCGCGGCGACCCGCGGAGGAAAGGACCAGCTCGGCGCCGAGGCCGCCCCGCGCGCGCAGCACCTGCCTCCGCACATCCTCACCGGTGCCGGCTACTGGAAGGAGTCGATCGCGTCGAACGCGGAGGCGGCGCGCATCGCCAAGGCCGAGAAGGAGCCCGACGACGAGCTGCACGCCTCCGATTGCGTGGTCTACGCCTATCTTCAGCTCGGGCAATACGAGAGGGCGAAAGAGATCATCGAGGAGATGAAGACCGTGACGGGATTCAACACCGAGCGGAACACCGGCCCGTTCGCCCTCGCCGCGAGCCCCGCGCGCTACGAGATCGAGCGCGGCGACTGGAAGGCCGCGGCGCGACTTGAGGTGCGGCCCACCAAGTTCGCCTACGTGGAAGCGATGACGCATTTCGCGCGCGCGCTCGGCGCCGCGCGCAGCGGAGGTCTGGAATCTGCGAAGGCGGAGATAGCCAAGCTGTCGGAGCTCCGCGACAAGCTCCGCCAGGCCAACGATGCGTACTGGGCGAACCAGGTGGACATCCAATTGGAGGCCGCCACCGCCTGGACGCTCTACGCGGAGGGCCGGCGCGCCGAGGCGCTCGCGACCATGACCCGCGCAGCGGACGCCGAGGACAAGACTGAGAAAGGCACCGTGACGCCGGGCCCGCTCGCTCCGGCACGCGAGCTGCTTGGAGCGATGCTGCTCCAGGACGGCGCCTACGCCGACGCGCTCGCCGCCTTCGAGGCGACCCTCAAGAAGGAACCCAACCGGCTGAACGCCACGGCCGGCGCCGAGAAAGCGGCGATGATGGCGGGTGACGCCGCAAAGGCTCGCTCGTATCGTGAGAGCCTTCTGAAGCTGACTCAGGGCGCGCTCATGATGCGGAACCTAGCCATGGGCCCGTCGAGATGATCGCGTGGGGCGCCGTCGCAGCAGCGGCGCCCCTTCCGCCGAGGCCGCTAAGCCGGCTTCATCGCCGCCCGCGGCGTCAGCACCGCGAGCACGACCGCCACCGCGATCAGCGCGGCCACGTCGCCCCAGAGATGGCCCATATGCTGGCTCATCGCGAGCGACTGCACTCCCATGATCACGCCGTGAACCAAGCTCGACCACACCGTGAACCAGATGAGGCTGCGGTGCGCGAGCGGATCCCGGGACGCGAGCAGCAGGAACACGCCCAGCGTGAAGTAGATCCCGATGATCATCTGCAGCGATTCCGGCTGTCCCCACGACCAGCCGGACGGCCAGACGATCGACAGCGGCCAGATCCCGAACATGAAGATAAGCCCGAAGACGATCAGTGCGATTCGCAGGTACTTGATGCGGTCGGTCTCGTTCATAACGCTCCCCCTTCTTGAGTTGTGACACTGCGGACTGCGATGGTCGCGAAGCTGTCGCGCGCCCAGATCGCCGCGAGCACGATCAGGGCGAGCCACAGCAGCACGATTAGCGCGGCTCCGACGCGGCCGGCCCGCGTGACATCGGGCCGCTCCTCCCGCGCCCGCGCCCGGCACTCCTCCATCACGCCGGCCGGGATCATCTTCACTGCGAGCGCGATCGCGAAAGGCAGCAGGACGATCTCGTCGACGAAACCGAGTACCGGGATGAAATCGGGGATCAGGTCGATCGGGGAGAGCGCGTAGGCGACGATCGCGATCAGGAACGCCTTCGCATACCACGGTGTCTCCGGGTGCCGCGCGGCGAGGAAGAGCGCCAGCACTTCGGCCTTGAGCTGCCGCGCGCGCTGCCTGAGGGTCGAGATCGGCGGCATGCTAGTCCGCCTTGATTCCCGCCGCCTTGATCACCGGCCACCACTTTTCGATCTCGGCCTTGTGGTGCGCGCCGAGCGCCGCCGGCGTCTGCTGGTCGCGCGGCGGAATTTCCTGGCCGAGATCGGCGAGGCGCTTGCGCGTCGCCGGGTCGGCGAGCGTCTGGACGATTGCGTCGTTCAGCCTGTCGACTACCGCCTTCGGCGTGCCGGCGGGGGCCCAGATCCCGTGCCACACCGCCATGTAGAAGCCGGGCAGCCCCGCTTCGTCGACGGTGGGGATGTCGGGCTGCGCCTCCAGGCGCGTCTTCGCGGTCACCGCGTACGCCCGGATCTTCCCTCCGCGGATCAGCGGAAGCGAGCTCGCGGCCTGGTCGAACATCATGTCGATATTGCCCGCCATGATGTCCTGCAGCGCCGGGGCGGAGCCGCGATAGTGGACGATCTGGATCTGCGTGCCCGTGACCTTCTGGAAATAGACGCCGCTGATGTGCGAGGGCGTGCCGGCTCCGCCCGAACTGCACGAGATCTTCTCCTGGTTTGCCTTCACCCACGCGAGCAGCTCCTTCAGGTCCTTCGCGGTCACCGCGTTCTTGGATACCAGGATCTGCGGGTTGCTCGCGACCAGCGCGACCGGCGCGAGGTCCTTCAGCAGGTCGTAGGGAAGCTGGTAGATCGCGCCGTTGATCACGTGCGTGCCGATGTGCCCGATGCCGAGCGTGTAGCCGTCGGGCGCCGCGCGCGCCACCTTCCCCACCGCGATGCTGCCGCCGGCGCCCGTTGTGTTCTCGACGACGACCGTCTGGCCGAGTGCGGCCGACATGCGCACCGAAAGAATGCGCGCAATGGTGTCGGTGGGCCCGCCCGCGGAGAAAGGCACGACCAGCGTGACCGCGTGGGTCGGAAAGCCCTGCGCCTGGGCGGCGATGACCTGCCCCAGGAACGCGAGGGCGAATGCAGCGCGGAATGCGTTGATGATTCTCTCCCCTATTTTTTGTACGGCCGGACCCTGACGTCGTCGGCGATCTCGAACGCCATCAAGTCCTCTCCGAGGACCAGCGGTCCTTTGTAGGTCTGCCGCGTCTCGGCGACCACGTCGTCCAGCGTCGGCTCGGCGATCTTCTCGCTCGAAAGAAGGACGATGTGCGAGTACACGGCGAGCTTCGGCTTGGTCCGCGTGAAGACCGCCCCCGCCTCGAGCGGCGTCGTGTGGTGCGCGATGATGCGCTGCATGGGCACGCTCGCCGCGAGCAGCGCCGGCAGCGCGGCCGCCACCTCGTGGATGAGCAGGTCTGTTCCCGTCGCGTGCCTGACGACGTTCTCGTCGTAGCGCGTGTCGCCCGAGAGCGTGACCGAGCGCCCCTTGTACTCGACGCGGTAGCCGACCGCCGGCTTGATCGCCGCGCCGTGCTCGACCGCGAAGGCGATGACCTTCACGCCGTTCTTCTCGTAGACGACACCGTCCTTGTCGAACTCCTCCGCCGCGACCGCAATGCCTTCGGGCGGGAGCTTCTCGTCCTCGAGGCGAATCTTGATGTCGAGCGCATACGCGCTCTCGAGGCCGGCCATCATCGCCTTCGCGCCGGTCGGCCCGATGACGCGGAACGGAGCGGTCCGCCGTCCGAACGGCGGCGCAAGCCAGCCGGTGAGCCACACGTCGGGAATGCCCGAGACGTGATCCGAGTGGTAGTGGGTGATGAAGAGAACGTCGATCCGCCCGATCGGCACGCCGATCTGCCGCAGGCGGATGGGCACGCCGCGCCCGGCGTCGAACAGCAGCTTCTGGTCCCCGGCCTCCACCAGCGTGCTCGGCCCGAATCGGTCGGGCCTGGGCGTCGGCGAGGCCGTGCCGAGCAGGGTGACCTTGAAATCGAACTGTGCGTGGACGGGCGCGCACACCGCGGCGAAGCAGGCAAGCAAGGCGCAATAGACCAGTCGCTTCATTGCTGCTCCCGTGCTCGGTTGGGCCATTGTGCCAGAACTCCCGCGAGCAGCATCGCGATCCCGATCAGCGTCACCGGGCGCTCCGGAACGCCGTGCGGGGGCTCGGCGAAGAATGCGTAGAGCAGCACCAGCGGCGCCGCGAGCGCCAGCGCCGACCCCGTCCGCGCTACGATTCCGCGCCAGCCTGGACGCGAGCCTCGGCAATAGATTCCGATTGCGACGTTGATCAGGCTCGCGAGCAGCACGTAGACATGGTTCGCCCGGTACATGTAGCGGACCGCCTCGTTGTGCTCGTACGCGGTCGGAAAGTGCGTTGCCATGTACCCTCCCGTTCCGAGGAAGACCAGCACCCCGCCGGCGCCGAAGAGCAGATGAAGTGATCGGATCGTCACTAGCCGCGCCACACGATATACCACGCGCCGGCGACGAGCAGCGCGGGAACCGCCAGCACCCAGCGCCAGCGCGCGAGGCCTAGCCAGACCAGCCCGGCAAGCAGTGCGTAGACGGTGATGTTGGCGAGCGCAGCGATCGCGAACGAGCCCCACGAGCTCAGGTCGGGCGCGCCCGGCTCCTCGATGGGCACGAGCAGCAGCGGCGTGGGCCAGAGCATCAGCTGGAGGTAGTCGAACGCGGTGAGCACTCCGACCGGCGCGTTCGGAGAAATGTCCAGCGCGGCGGAGACGAGCCGCAGCACCAGCGGGACCGCGAGCCCGAGCCCGGCGCCTGCGAGGATGAAACGCAACGCGCCCGCCGGTTCCTTGTTCATGAGCACCTCCAGCGCGGGGCCTCGAACTCCGTCACTCGATCTTCGGCGCGAGCATCATCTCGCCGCCGCCTAGGATGAGGCGGTTCCACGTCGGCGTGACGACGATCTCGTTGACGCACACGTGCGGCGGCGACTCGGCGACGAAGCGCACGACGCGCCCCAGGTCCTCCATCTTGAGCATCCTCGCCTGGTCCTCCGGCGAGGGCGGCTTGGGGCGCGCGCGCTGCATCGGCGTCACGGTCTCGCCCGGATGAACGACGCAGGCGCGGATGCCGTGCATGCCCTCCTCCATGTTGATCTGGTGCGTGAGCCCGGTGAGCGCCTGCTTCGCCGCGTTGTACGCCGCGCCGCCGACATAGCCCTGATAGCGCGCGAACCACGAGCCGATGTTGATCACCACGCCGTCGCGCCGCGCGCGCATCGCCGGCAGCACCGCGAGGATGCAGTAGAGCGCGCCGTTCAGGTTGGCGTCGACGACGCGGTCCCACTCGGAGGCCGCGAGGTCCTTGAAGAAGCGCTTGGGGATATTGACGCCGGCGCTGTTGACGAGGACGTCGACTCGGCCGTGGCGCGACAGGATCGCCAGCGCCGCGCGCTCGACCGCCTCGCGGTCGGCGATGTCTACCGTCTGCGCGTCCGCGCGCCCTCCTGCCCGCTCGATCAGGCGCTTCGTCTCCGCGAGCGCCTCGGCGCGGCGGCCGGACACGACGACGGCCGCGCCGGCCCTCGCCAGCTCGACCGCGGAGGCCTGCCCGATGCCGCTTCCGCCTCCCGTCACCCAGGCGATCCTTCCTTCGAGCGCGCTCACGCGGCGGTCTCCGTGGTCTCCAGCTCAGTTTCGATTATCGGCGGCAGCGGCGAGTCGAGCGCCGCGCACACCGCGCGCAGCAACTCTCCCTCGGCGAGCGTGAGTTTAGCATCGGCCATCACCACGGCGACGCACGCCTTGATGAACGCCGGCTTCCTGAGCGGCGCAAGCTGCTTCAGCTCGTTCAGTGCGCCGCTGACCACGTCCATGCGGAGCTCAGCGGGTGCGCTGAGGACACCCCCCTTGATCCCGAGCGCCTCCATGCCCTTGTTGAACGCAACCATCCCTCCCTTCCCCGCGTGCGCAAGCAGAGACAAGACGATCGCCGCTTCGCGCGCGATTGACGAGACGTCCTTGTATTTCGCGAGCGGCGCGCGCCTCGCGCCTTCCCCAAGATAGCGGCTCAGGATCGTCTGCAGTACGAAGTCCCCCAAGCTGACCTTTCCGTGAGCCTCGATCAGCCCGCCCACCAGCTTTAGAACGCGGTCGCGCCCCTCCTGAGGAAGGGTCTTCAGCGTCGGCAACGCGAGGGCAAGTATCGGAAAACGCAGGCGTGGGCCCAAGGGCGCGAGAGCGTCGGCGAACCGCGCGCACTGCTCCGCAGCGGCGGCGCCGGAGTCGTCGCGAACCAGAGCGAGCTGCTTTACGCGCGTATCGTCCGCCGCCACGAGGAGCGCGAGAATGGCCGCTCTTGCCCCGGCCTCGCTGCCGGTCGCGGTGCGGAGCTCCGCCGGAATATCGTCGAGCACGCGGCGGGCGTGGTCGACGTGCGCGGGCGTGGGATTGCCGATGCTGCCGACGAGGGCCGCCGCTGCAGGCAGAGCCCCGCCGGCGGCCGCCGCGGGCAGCGGAGTCCTGAACGCCTCGACTACGGGACTGCCCTCCGCCGCGGCGTCCTCGCGCTCGACCCGCTCTCTCAGCATGCGCTGGGCGGCCGGGCCGAGCAGCCGCTCCATGCGCTCCTCGATCGGCGGGTGCGTCCTCAGCAGGGAAAACTCCATGAGCTCGCCTACGGGAGGGCCGATGCACATGTGCGAGAGCTCCTCGGCGTGGCGCCGGACGATCACGCTGCCGCGCCGGGCGATCTTGAAGAGCGCGCCGCCGATTCCGTCGGTGCTGCGAGTGAACTGCACCGCGGACGCGTCGGCGAGAAATTCGCGCTCCCGGGACACCGCGGCCTTGATCAGCCGCCCCGCGAGAACGCCCACCGAGCCGATGAGCCACAGCAGCACCCCCACGAGGACCACCCTGGCGTCGCCGCGGCTGCCGTGGCCTCCGGTTCCGACGCGCATGAGAAACCCGCCCGCCGAGCCGATCAGGACGATGCCGGCGATGAGACCGAGCAGCTGGATGTTGAGCCGCATGTCGCCGTTGAGGATGTGGCTGAATTCGTGTGCGACAACCCCCTGGATCTGGTCGCGGTTGAGCTGCTCGAGTATTCCCGCGGTGACCACGACCGCGGCCTCGTTGGGGGAATAGCCGGCGGCGAACGCGTTGATCGTGCCCTCGCCGTCCATGACGAACACCTGGGGAACCGCGACGCCCGAGGCGAGCGCCATTTCCTCGACGACGTTGAGGAGACGCTTCTCCTCGGGAACGCCCGTGTCCCGCGCGATGCGGCGCGCTCCTACCATGTTGGCGACCGCGACGCCGCCGCCCGAGAGCTGGTTCAGGCGGACCAGCGTTCCCCCGAGGATCACCCCGAGCACGACGATCGTGGTGACCACATAGGCCGAGTGCGGAACCGCCGCGAGCGCGCGCACGACGGGTAGCAGCGGCCGGCCGGTGGTGAGGATGTAGATGTAGCCCCCGACCACGTTGATCGAGAGCACGATCGCGGCGACCGCGACAAGGAATGCCAGCAGGATCCAGCCGGTGTTTCGCCTCGCGCGATGCTGATGCTCGAAGAAGTCCATGGGCAGCCCGCGCGGCTGCGGGAGACTAGCTGAACGACACCTTGACCGGCTTTCTCTCCTCCGGAGATTCCGTCGCCTCGAGCAGCGTCGCCTCCTTGAAGCCGCCGAAGCCGGCGACGAAGTTGCCCGGGAAGCTCTCGATCGCGGTGTTGTAGCTCATCACGTCGTCGTTGTAGGCCTGGCGCGCGAAGGAGATCTTGTTCTCGGTGCTGGTCAGCTCCTCAGAGAGCTGCATCATGTTCTGGTTCGCCTTCAGGTCGGGGTAGGACTCCGACACCGCGAACAGCCTGCCGAGCGCGCCCGACAGCCCGGCCTCGGCGGCGATCATCTGCTTCATCGCCGCGGCGTCGCCCGGGTCGGCCGCGGCGCGCCGATTGGCGCTCTGCGCCCCGGCGCGCGCCGCGATCACGGCCTCGAGGGTCTCGCGCTCGTGCTTGATGTAGCCCTTCGCCGTCTCGACCAGATTCGGGATGAGGTCGTAGCGGCGCTTGAGCTGCACGTCGATCTGCGCGAAGGCGTTCTTGAAGCGGTTGCGCGCGGCGACCAGGCCGTTGTAGATCGAGATCAGCCACACGACGCCC